>Ga0163217_1054895_pt1 | contig 12631 bp, 14 predicted proteins | sample SynspAceP_FD_185933 | JGI IMG/M metagenome (GOLD analysis project Ga0163217, IMG submission 185933) | Saline lake microbial communities from Ace Lake in Antarctica - Synechococcus sp. Ace-P (PacBio error correction) | ecosystem: Environmental > Aquatic > Non-marine Saline and Alkaline > Saline ... | reverse complement strand
AGGCTTCGAATTCTTGGCATGGACCCTCTGGGAAGTGGGGAGATAAAGACCCTGCGCTGGTATCGTCGAAAATCGCGGGCTAATTTTGACTCACCCCGATCATCGCCGAGGATTTCGAGAGACGATATACCGGTGATGGTCGAGCCCTGCGGACGAGCCGGTGCCGGCAAGGGCCGCGCAGAGAAAGTCGAGCGGCTTGCGCCGTGAGGCCAACTCGCACCGCCGAGGCCGGCATACCGAAATTGGACTGGGATGATTTCTGACATGAACGAAAAGAATAAACAGCACGGACATGACACCCGAAGGCGTTTCATATCAAAAAATACCGATAAATCTACTGGAATGCGGCGGCAAATGGGTGCCCCGCAGCATTCGAAGCGCCCGAGATTGAAACTGGTTTCCCCAATAGTGGAAAGATGTTGACGGTTCCGGCGGCCGAGGCCGAGGAAGCGGTATATGGATGCGGGCGTAAGCGGCGGCGCGTTTTGCTTTTGATTAGGGCTCGTGGAGCCAGAATGCAGCCGGAAAGAGGCGGATCTGCGCTGCTCAAGAATGGCCGTGAGCATTCTGCCCGCGCCCGAACGATTGAATACTTGCCCGGGCCTGGACTTTGCAAATGGGCGGCTCGCCAGTTTCGCTGGACCGGATGACGCTGTTCGTACGATGCAATTTCGACCAGGTTATCATTCCATGCGGAAAAAAACTTTGAATTGTGGAGCAGCGCGTCCCGGTTGTGCACACCGCTTTGATTGCCATGAACGGTCGGCGTCGGTTGCGCCATTGCCGCACGTCGGAAACGGCCCTTATGGCATTCATGCTCAACAAGGTCGCTTTAGTGCGCTGGCCCGCGGGCATTGCACGGTGATCATGAAGCCGATCACCGGAAACGCCGCTGGAGCTATATCATTGGCCGAAAAAGCCGCTTGATGCGGCGGGCCTGCGGCTGCGTCGTCGATTCTCGGTCTGCGGCCACCGCGATGCGAGTGATCATCTGGTTTGCAACCCGGAGTCGGACAAAGGTCAGCTTCAACCGGGTCGAACGTCGGCCGGCAAGGCGCATCGCCTAGCGGTCTTGCGTGTGAGCGTGATCGCGCGGGGCTGCACGCTGGAACCTGGCGGCAAATCTGCGGCGATTATTGCGCGATGATTTTGATATCGACACTTGGCTGCGGCCCAGCCTCGCGCAGATGCTGAACCGGCACCATCCACTCGGTGATGAGGCCGGTCAGGTTCTCTGTTGCGCCATTGCTCAGCGGGTGCTCGTACCAAAGACCCGCACGACGAACTGGCGAACGCGATCGCTGGTGAAGAAGTGAAAAAAAACAGTCGTTGTCGGTCCGTCCGATGACCCTGCAACACAGCTCGGCCCGCTCGCCATTGAAAACGCAGCTGGAGCGCGGGGAAACTGTATATCGAGGGAAGGCGGGAAAACCGCCGACCTTGGTCCAGCGGAGGCGAAGCGGGCCGGCCCATCTGAACCGCGACGGCTATTTCATCGAACCTCCACGCTTTTTTGCCAATGTATGATTAATGCGTCGCGCGGGCGATGCGCGAAGAAGAGTCTTTTGGCCGGTGCTCCGGCCTCTTTCCCTTTTGCGGCGATCAAAGAAGATGCCAAATCCGGATTAGCCCCGAATGACTTTCCAGCTCTTGGGAGATCTTGAACGGTCTTGCCTGACCAAGACGTGGACACTGCTATATCGGATTGCGCGCACAGTCCGGACCTCGGCGCTGGTCGGCCAAATGGCATGAGGATGGACTTTGGCCTGCCATTTGGCGGCTTCAAGCAATCCAGGCGCATCGGCCCGCGAGGGGCGGATGAGAATTAGAAAGGTTTCGCCTCGGCTATCTCGGAAACAACAAGACCATATTGCAAACTTTGATCGCACCGGTCCAGCTTTTCGACCTTGACCGCTAGTCCGAGTCAGTAAGTAATGGCCCATACAAATAACCAAGCCGTTGGCGCGAGATGAGCCCCTAATCAGAGACGATGTTACCCTTATATCATGGCTGAAAGCCAATGCCAATTCGGGAAAACGAGCCTCGCATTTGATGAAAAGCACGTGGCCTTTGACAGCCATTATCTCGACTCTTCTGAACTTTTGATCAGGCATGATTCCGAAAATATTCTGGCAATCAAATCCGCAGGGAACGACGATCCCCGCCGATGGACCATGGTGATTCTGTGCTTACCCGAGTCCACCGCGATCCTGGAATATGTCGATGAGGCTTTTGATGGCCTCTGCGCCTGATAGCCGGAAGATGCGACAAGAGCAATGGCGCATCGCTGGTGGATGAAAGTTTATGGACCAAATGGCTGGCCGCCCAGTTTCTCTATGTTTGGCTGGAATTTTTTGTCAGGAAACCCAATGCGCGGGTAAGCAGCGCGGCGAAGGGAAGGAGCTTGGAAGCGGACGATCAACCGGCATTCCGCGTGCGCTACCGAGCGCCAGGTGGCATGGCCGCATAAGGCGTGGGTCTATGGATCTGTTCAGCGACGAGGAAATGGCAGAATCAGGGCGCCGCATTGGCGTGGGCATTCCGCATGGGCTTGATGGACGAGCTTGGGCAAGAGAGAATGCTGGCCAGACGACAATTTATAGCCTCGCCGACTGTGGAACGGTTTCATCTGGCTTATGCGCTGGCCCTTGTCACACCAGCCCGAAACTTGCTCCCAATGATTGAACATGACCCGGCCCAAATATTCATGCGCGGCGCCTGCGCAGCCATATTATATGCGCGCCCTGGCACGAAAGCCGTGCTGGGCGGATGGCCAAGACCGGACATGTGTGAAGCGGTGTTCGGACACTTTAATGTAGAAGCATGGATTCAATATCGCGATGAGCATTGGACCCTATATCACGGCCAGCCCAATGGTCGTCGCTTACCTGTATTAGCGGCCATTGTTCGAAAAAAGGCCGGGATGCCGACTCTGCAGTTAATCGACTCTCGCGGCCTGGGTTGAGCGCCACGCCCGGCCTTGGGCCGGGCAGACAGAAGTTGCGATGAGCATCTGAAGGCGAAGGCCCGGTATTGCTGGTCGATGGCGAAGCAATGGCCGATCAGCGTGTTTGTCGGCTGCTAGCCTCTGCCATGACGTCGGTAGCGGGCCATTTGCTGCGCCCGACTGACCCTTACGCCTCGCCTGAGCAAGTGATGATTGTGGGTGCCCAGATGATATCGAACGGGCTGAGCACCGGCTGCGGGTTATTACTCGGTTAATCCGAAGCGTCGGGACGCCGCGGGACATCAGTGACTGACCGCTGCTGCCCTGCGGCATATAAAAAAGCGAAGACTTGCGCGACGCGGGCGGCATCTCGGGCGCAGCCAGCGGCAAATTCGAGGCTGAAGAAAGCTCGAGATTACGCCGGTAGTCAAAGTGACTCAGGCGGCTCGAGAAATGCGAAGGTGCAACTGGATGGGCGGGATTGGCTGTTCGGGAACTTTTCGCTGGCCGATCTGGAAACCTATGCCTGGCTTTGCTCGCATGGTCGATATTTCGTGCCGACTGCTTTTGCAGACGCGCCCCGGATCGACGAACTGGCTGGCACGATGAAAGAGCGGTCCATTACGGTAGCGCAGGCGCTTGCGCTGGCGTCAAATGATGTATGCCAGAAAAAACCCATTAGAGGGCGCATACCGGTCCCGATATAAATCGCTGCGGGTTCGCGCCTAGCTTAGGAAGAGGCAGTGTATGCGTAAGACCACAGATAGATTTGCTGCATTGATTTGGTTGTTTCAGGCCCTTGCGGCTGCAAGCAGGTACTCCGCAGCTTTTTGACAAGGACGCGGCGGGCGCGGTCAACGACGAGCGCTTGCTCGCCGCCGATCAGGATAGCGCAACTGAGCTGTTCCTTATGGCCGGACCTATGATGGAGCAACGGTCAGGCCGCTCGATCAGTTCAACGCGAGACGGTGACAGGTCTGGGCCTCGCCTGGTCGTTCGATTTCTGGATACCAATCGCGGACAGGAAGCAACGCCTCTCGTGGTCGAACGGCGTGCTTTATGTTTCAACCGCATGGATCGATGAGTGAAGGCTTTTTGATTGCAGCTGACCGGCCAAGCCTTTATGTCCTATGATTCCCGGAGTGGTGCGCGCGAGGACGCTGGTGCGTGTGTGCTGCGTGCGGTTCAACGCGGGGTTGCCGTCTATAATAACAAGTCTTCATCGCACGCTTGATGGGGCGGCTGGTTGAAGCTTAAAATGCGGCGACGGGCAGAAGGCGGTCTGGTCGAAAATGAACCGTTCCCGATCAGGAAAAAGCTATGCGATCACCGTGCTCCGCCGCCGATCTCAAGGGCCCGGGTGCTGACTCGGCAGCGCTGGCGGCGAAATTCAAGCGCGCGCGGCTTATCTGGCCGCCTTTTTTTGATGCCGAAAGCGGTGACGAGGTCTGGCGTTCTCCGTTTGCCGGTCAATCCTGCCCGCGGGTTTCGAGGAATGACGCGATGAAAAGAGCGGCCGAAACAATTGGTCATGGTGAATGGTGGAAGCTGGGTGGTGGCGGGCAATGTACTGCGGGATTCGAATTCAGCTTATGATCTGAACTCAACCCTCAATTCTATTTCGCACCGCTAATGCGAGCCGCTGGAACCCGGCTTGCTGCGGGGCGGCAAAGAGCCGACACGCTTTATACCAGCTCTCGATTTGTTGCATAAATTGCGGGATACCGGCGAAATATGCCTGGCAATTTCCAGAAACACCGAGGATCGCTGGGGACTTTTTGATTCAATCCAGTCCGATCATCATTTGCCGACCTCGACTTTGCCGGTAAATCGCGCCGGAGTGATCCTGCACGCGCCGAAGAACGGCTTCTTCTACGGTTCTCGATGCAAAAGACCGGTGAATTATATCTTTCGGGCAACCCTTTGCGACGTCAACTGGGCGAGTGGCCTTGATCCCAAGACCGGCTATCCGCAGATTCAATCCCGAACGCGCGTTATGAACAGACCGGCAAGCCCTTTCATCTCGCTTGCGGGAGCAGGTGCGCCCATAGCTGGCAACGATGTCGTTCAGCCCGAAAAACCGGGGACTGGTCTATATTCCGGGTGCAGGGAAGCCGCCCTCCCCTACGCAGCCGCGAAAGACTGGAAGACCCAAGGCGGACATAGGTTTCCAGACCGGAACAGGACAGCGCCGCGTTGCCATGCCGGCAGACAAAGGCCATTCAGGAGGGAGGCATGGGGAGCCGAACGACCGGGCTCGCTGACCGCCTTGGGACCCGGATTGCGCAAAAGGCCAGTTCTGGAAAGTGAATATCCGGGCCGTGGAATGGCGGTACGCTCGCCACCGCAGGGCAAATCTCGTGTTTCAGGGCACGGCGCGGGCGAACTTTTCAACGCCGTAACCGCAGACAAGGGGCAAGAAACTCTTGGGTCTTTCCCGGTTTCAAAGCGGCGTGATTGCAACGCGCCAATGCTATAGACGAAAGCGGGCCGAACAATATGGCGCCATTATTGGTCGGCTTGGGGCCCGCGCGTCTGGATATCGCAACCGGCGTATTGGCTGGCAAATCCCGGGGCAAGACGTGAACGGCCAATTATCAGTCGCCTGCTGGTGTTCAAACTGGGAGGCAAAAGGCACGCGCCTGACACCACCGTGTGCCATGCCACTGGAAGACCCACCACGGTTTTACGGCTCGTCCCATGCAAATAGCAAGCGGGTGCCAATGTCTATTGGGACGCTATTGCTCGGTATTGCCATGCGATGCTGCGGTTGCCGGCGTGCGAGTAAATCCGATCTCCCGCCACACGGTCGCTGAACATGATGAAGCGACATTCCGCTCGGTCGTCGATCGACGGCATTGCGCAGCATAATGCATGGTGTCTTTTCAAGTCGGCACTCAAAACCCGCCGATGCGGACGCCATTCGCCCATTATGTCATCAAGCGCGCCAATGAGGGACCAAAGGGCGGCTTCGGCCTCAAATAAAACAGACCTGGATATAGGGAATTTACACTTTTACCACCGCCGCGACGCCAAAATGGCTGGAAGGCATCCATCACTCGAAAAGAGCTTTGGAATTGCCTTACGAGCTCCAAGTACGATTTCCTTTGATGAGATGAGCAGAAATCCGACTTGGTATTCTGAAAATCATCCCAACGGCGGATTTCCGGCGGCTGGTCGATGATGGTTTCCCGATTTTTGAATCGGGCGCGAATCATGACCTATCTGGCGGAGAAGACCCGGCAAGCTCATGCCCGTTCCGACGTTGGAAGGAAAGACAAGGTCATGGCAATGGGCTGATGATTCACAGATGGGCGGCATTGGTCCGATGATGGGCAGAGGCCAATGTCTTCTTCCGCTATTTCCCGGAGAAAAATTTCAAACGGCCATTTGATCGGTTACCAGCCGCGAGACGCGCCGACTGCTTATTGGAGGTGCTCGACGGCCATCTGGCAATAAACGAATATTCTCGCGCATGACATATTCGATCGCCGATAACGCCAACTGGTCCTGGGTGCATCCTACCAATGGTCCGGCGTGGAAACGAGGCTGGACCATTCTGGAACGCTGGATCGATCTGGTCGGAGCCCGTCCGGCGTAAAGCGCGGCCGTGATATTCGAACCGGCCGCGCGACCGAGCGGCGGAAGGAGGCCGCTGCAGCAAAAACCGGGCCGCCAAATTGTTGTCATAACTTTTGTTGGGCCGCAACATTTATCTGTATGCCAAAGAAAAAACAATATTTGATAGTTATGAAGCATAATAATTTTAGGGCACTTGATCCCAGGAAAGGGATGCTCTTATGAATGAGATGATCGAACCATATCCGCTGGCGCCAACACGCATATCGGATGCCTGCCAAAAAACGGCATTGCACGCAAACCCTCCGCTGTTCATCAACAATGAAGGAATGGAGTGAGGTTCGTTCGGGCGGACAAGAATCTGGCGGTTGTTGATCCGTCTTCCGGCAGGAAAATCAGCCGGATCGTCGATGCGACCGATTGCCGAATGTCGATCGGGCGTCGCTGCGGCGCGCGCCGCTTTTGATGATGGTCGCTTGGACCTGGTCTGCCGCCGATTGCACGGAACAGGATTGATCCATGCGCTCGCCCGATTCTGGTCGGAGAAACATGCTGGGCGAACTGGCAGAGCTGGAATCGATCGATAATGGCAAGCCGGTCGGCATGTCGTCCACGGTGGATATTCCCGCGGCAGTCGGAATTGCTGCACGATATGGCTGGCGGGCGACCAAGCTCGGTGCCGATCCATTCCGCGATGTCGGACCGCCCAATGGGCGCGTTTCAACAGCTATGTGCGGCCGTTGAACCGGGTTGGCGTTGCGTTGGGCCTGATCGTTCCTGGAAACTTCTCGCTTGCCTCATGGCGGGTCCTCAAGGTGGCTCCGCGATGGCAAGCAGGCTGCTACGGTTGTCCTGAAGCCGGCCGAACAACGTCCTCTGACCGCCTTGCGCCTTTGCTGATCTGATCGCGAAAAGCGGTTTTCCGGACGGGTCTGTTATCAATGTCATTTACCGGGCACATGGTCACACCGCGGTGGATCGCCTCGTTCGGCATCCGGATGTTGACAAGATCGCGTTTCATGGTTCGACCGAAGTCGGCCAAGATCATCAATCGCACCGCCAACCGAACGCTGAAACGCGTCACGCTGGAACTGGGAGGAAAGTCTTCCCGTGATCGTTCTTGGCCGGACGCTTAAGAGGTTCCAAGTTGCTCCCAGGCGCTGCCGAGCGATTTTCTTCAATGGCCGGGAGGTCTGTACGCGGGCCTCACCGGCTGATATGCGCATAGTTCGACTTCGACCAAGGGTGTCGAAGGTTATTGCCGAGACCGCAGCATTCTGGGCACCGCGTCCTTCGCGGATCAGCAGCCACATGGGGCCGGCCCCCACTGGTCTTCCGGTAAGGAGCAATATTAATCGCGTCATGGACCTATATCCGACCAAGGCAAGGAGGCCGGAGGCTTCGGTTGCCATGGTGGCGATTGTCCCGACGGCGGATGGCTTATGTTCATCCCGGACCGTGCGGTCGACGTCAAGCCGGACATTGAGCGTTGTTCGCGAAGAAATTTTCGGACCGGTTGTTTGTGCGCAGCGTTTTGACGATCGGATGAGAGTGGGCGAAGGAGGCCAATGACAGCTTGCTTTGGCTTGGCTGCCAGCGTTGGACAAGGATGGTTTCGCATGACAGTACGTGTGCGAAGCTGAAAGCGGGTACGGTTCTGGGGGCAATTTGCCATTTGCGTTGATCGATCCGGCCTTGCATTTGGCGGCTTCAAGCAATCAGGGCTTGGGACGGGAGCAGGGACGTCCAGGGCGTCGGAAGCCTATAACCGAACTCAAGTCCGTCATCATCCAGCTCTGGATCGGCAATATATCGGGGGAGGGGAAGCTGGGTCTGATCCCTAGTCAGGCCTGCTTCCCCAATTAACGAAACCAGAGAGATTTTAGATGCCCATAAGATTTAACAAGATCAAAGCGATTGAGTTCACGTTACATGCCGAAATATTCATGCCATGATCCTGAAGGAATCCGGTGATGGGCAAGTTCTTCGATGCCGCAGCGCCTATTTTCAACAGGCCCGGCGCGCACGACCGAAAATTCCTGAAATCCATCGAAATATATCGTGAACAGCAATTGCATTTTGGCCTGTATCCACCGTCGACTGTGAAAGCGGATATTGGCGCGAAGCGAGTCTCCAAATCTACGAGATTGCGAATAGCAGCCAAGAAATTGATGACATCTGCATGGCCTTTGCATCATCGATCCGCACAAGGGGAAATAATGGGCGCACCTCGAAGCCCGTGAACCTGATTGAAAAATCTTATGGCGTGGAAGGGTAATTTTCACGGCATCATGCAGGATTGCTCATCCCGCTGACCCGGCGTTGCCATCCGATTTTACGAAGTGATCGCTGACAATATAAAGTTGCAACGGGCGATTTTCCATACGGTTTCATTCCGGCATGGCCGCCGCATCCCGGAAATGCCTGGGCGGTGGCGGTGTCGGCTCAACATGGGTTCAGCCGATGCCTGATCGATGACCTCGCGCTGTCCGCTCAGGTAGATTTTCCGGATAATGAACATTCATTCTCGCCCATCCGAGCTGGCCCTGGGTGGATGAAAGTCTGTCGATGGCGCTGCACAAGGACCAATTGTAGTTCATCGACCTGTCCGCGCTTGGAGTCCCAAATATTCCCAGCCCGCAGCCATCATTCCAAGTATGCCAACGGGCAATTTGCGCAAGAAGATGATGTTCCCGGTTCCGCTTACCCGCTCATCCATAGTTCCGCAGAAGTGGATTATGCAGCGAAAAATGTCGTTTCTAAGGACGAAGTGATTGCCCCGGTATCATGAAAAGATAATGCCGCAAAAATCTGTTGAGGGGCTGAACAGTTGCATACGGTCTGTCTGGTCGCCCAATTTCTACCTCATGAGACACTCGAGTGCGCAGCCATGCAATCCGGGATAGGTTTTCGCCGACAGCCAGATGTTAAGGCCGCACTGCGGCGCTCGGTTTCGAATGTCGCGCGCTCGGAAGGACAAGCTTGCCGAGCCGCTGCAAAGATCAACCGCGAATGGCCGGGCGATCCAGCACAATTTTATATCGCGGTCAGATGTGCATGACAAAGACGCAATTGATGGCCGCGAACTCCACCAAAGCGGTAAGTCGACTTTGGCTCGGCAGACGGATTATTTGCCCAATGCCCGGTTCCGGCGCGGCAAACTTTTTCTTGGATGGTGGTTATGCGGCATGATGTTTCGTGATTGTTCCATTCGGACAAATTTGACCATCGTCTGTTCTGCAGGCGATCAAGCGCGTCTGTGCGGCTTATATGATCAAAACGTCGTGCGAGCGTGGGCTCCGATCGCTGGTCACTGGCGCTTTGCCAGCGGAGCGCGGCATGCCGGGAAATATTGCCTTATGGTTGCTTCAAAGGCACGGCTTCTGGGTATTTGCCCGATCGGCAGCAGGTTTGAGCCGCCCCGCACCAATGTTCGCGTCAATTGCGTCATTCCCGCGGCCTGATCGGAAAACACCCATGCTGATGTGGGCTTTGATTGCCAATTGCGTCGGCCAGAGCTTGCAGCGACAATCTGGGCAAAGCGTGCCGCAGGGGGCGCATCGGTTCAGCTGCGAATGTAGCCGAAATGGTTCTGCTTTCTGCTTTCCGATGCGCGAGCCATGTCACGCGCAGACATCAATCGCCGTCGGCTGCGCATTTACTTGCGAACTTCAAACTCTCATACTGAGGTATATCTATGGACGCTTACATTATTATCCATGCCGAAACCGCTGGCCCAATTCCCTGAAGCTCAATGATCGCCACTCAAGGAAAAAGGGCTGGGAATTTGAAAGCACTCCTATGTCGCATCTGCACAAGTGTTCGAACAGCATAGCGATGGTTCGTTGCCATTAACCCCAGCGGGCAAGGGCAGTGTGCCGGTGCATCGGATCATAATTGCGCCCGATCTCACCCACACTACCGGTTGTATCAACAATATCGTGGAAGACTGTCTTTCCAGAAATTCCGTTCGCCGCGCGATTCCTGTTTGGCGCTAGCGCGGTATTGCGCGTAACTGAACAAGTTTGTTCGACGAATCATCTGACCAATCCAGGTGAATCGATGCACGGCTGGCCACCGGCATGGGCGCGCGGTGATCGCCCGCAAATCGGAACAAGCGGGCGCATTTTGAAAAACTTGCTGCGAGAAAATTCCGCTCCCGCATCAGCGCGGAGAAATGGAAAGACGCCCGCTTCCGGCTTTTTAGCGAGGCGGGATCTGGCGGATCGACCCGCAAGATTCATTCTTCGCTTGTGAACAAGGTGGAAACCCAGCTGGGCCGAGGCCGTGGCTGGTCGGCCGAACATGTACACCACTTGCCGATATTCAATTTTTTACAGCCATTGCGGCATGTATGGTCAATCGCATGTTCCCGGGAACTGGCTGACAAGAAACTGTCCGCGTCTCCGCCTCGATTCCTGGCCGTGCACGGATGGAAGCGCGCCCGGTGTGTCAAGGCGGCCGCTGGAAATGCCAGACCATACCAATCCGGAACTCAGAACCTTCACGGGTCATGCGATAAAGCGACAATCCAATCAGCCTTCGGGCAATTTGCCTCGAGAAGTGATTTCTCGGATGGCTAGTTTTATCCTTGATCACTCGGTTTCTGGACATTGGTGGCTGGTGTCTTCCGCATGGCATCAAGCTGCTGCTCGCAAAGGGCAGGGCACTATGCTAGTATCAGCGCCCGATCTGCCCGCATGGACGGGCAACGAAACAGGAGAATGCGCACGATTGACCCTGAAGGGTGAGGCCGAATTTTGCAAGCGGGCTCTGCAGGAAGGCCCACTCCAGAAAACCGGTGATATTACGGTCGGCCATAGCCCGCGTTGGAACTGGTCGTCAGCCAGGCTGCTGGTCCGCACCGGATGCGCATTGGACGCGCTCGTCAAATTTATTGCGCACATGATGTGGGCCCGAGGGAATTCTGCGCGCGCAAGTTCAAGCAGTGAGAAGGAGACATCCTGGCTTTAGATGGCATTGTCTTTCTGCGGTTGCCAATGGCGCCGGCCACGGTGGTTGACGGGGCAGGGGGCGCGAAATATTTGCGCAGCCTTTCTCCGGAAGATCTGGTCGACGAGGCGATTGCGGCGCCTTGGCCCGTCGAGCCGCATGGTCCCGCATCCGAACCGCTAGGCTGACGCGGGGTCGTTTCGGCTCGCTGCCGGAAACCCATATATCGAACTGTACCAAAGGACAGAACCATCCCGATCGCCAGCCAAGCGCGTCTGATTGCAGCAAATTTGGTGCCGGGCGCAGTATAAGCATTGTCCAGGCTCAATGCAGACCACTTCCCTCGTTTCTATCGCGACGAAGAAACTGGCGGCGGCATTAATAGCCGCGCGACAAAGTCAGTTGGAAAACAACCCGTCTTGTTGCCCGTTCAGAGAAACACACGGTCCGCCAAATGATATGCCACCGCTTTGCGCCCTAATTAACCGGCGTTCGCATGGTCGCGTCCCTGCTCACCAAGCGCCTCTGGGGTTGTCGGCCGCACATCACCGCGTCGGCTGATCGTTCCAATCCTGATGGATGAATCCGACCTTCATTTCCAGGTCAGCGGTGACATAAATTTGCAGCGGTAAGCGCCGACATCTTGACGCCGCGTGCGTGCGCCTGATGATAAGGCTTGGCACCTTGGTGACCGGCAGGAAGCTGTGATGGATATTGATGCAGCTGGCCAGAAACAGAAACTGCAAGGTCGTCAGAACAGGATTTGGGCACTATATCGCGGCTTAGTACGACGAGGGTCCGCCCGCTTTTCGGTAACCAAACTCCTGTTGATTCTGGCTTCTTTGCTGCGCTTGGTGTCCTGGTTGATTGGAAGATGGTGGGAAGGGAACATCGGCCGATCAGCGAAATTATTGAGGGCGTCGCAGCGCGATGGTTGCGTAAGATAATTGCAAACCCACATCCATTAGCAGCTCCGCCAATCGGTGACGAATATAGCAGGTTCGCCCGAGGAACAATGGTCGGAATTTTGAGACCTAATCAACATCACTTTGGGCCTATTCGTCGTGTCGCCACGCAATTTCCACTCCATCGCTTTTCCGTGGTGTGCGAAAAAGATTGCAGTTGCATCCGGAAATGCTGGCGACGTCACAG
>Ga0163217_1070085_pt1 | contig 12633 bp, 13 predicted proteins | sample SynspAceP_FD_185933 | JGI IMG/M metagenome (GOLD analysis project Ga0163217, IMG submission 185933) | Saline lake microbial communities from Ace Lake in Antarctica - Synechococcus sp. Ace-P (PacBio error correction) | ecosystem: Environmental > Aquatic > Non-marine Saline and Alkaline > Saline ... | reverse complement strand
CGACTTATCCTGAGACTTTTTTCTACTGAAGAACCTTTGGAAACTCCATTTGCGTTTTTCTTCCAAAGCAGGAAAATGCGGACCAATGATCACCTATTTTGGACTTCTTTTTTACTTTACAAATTCTGAGGGTGGTGGGATTAGTCTGGACATTGCTTGAGAGCACGGGGTATCATTTTCGTGCGACCTTGCTTCTATCTTCCAATTCGATTGAAAATCAAAGAAAGTCATTGAAACGGCCTTTTTGAAATGTGTCTATAAATCTGAAGTGGTCTTGCTGTGCAAAACGGTTCGAAGAATGCTCCGAGCTAATATCGCCAAGGTGCGACTAAAATGATGGAGGAAGTTGACACCTATTTTCTTCCAACACGGGATTGGTCAGATTTCCTTTTCGTGGAGGATAAAAAGAGGATGTGATTGCTGGTTTCTTGACGGATTGATGATTTGTAGCCGGAGCGATTTGGAGGTGAGATTTTTGATGAAAAAAGCTTGGCCTACATTTTTGGATGAGGATTTGCGACGTGAGAATTTGATCTTTTTTAATATTATGATCGAAATACAGACTGGTCGAGGATGTTTATCACATTCAAGATCATTGAAGCTATTCCGATACTGATTATACGCTTAGCTTGATTTTGATTGATGGCTTGGTGTCCACCTTACTCGTGGTTGGAGCGCGCAGTGAGTAATCTCGTCGATATAGAGAACTCACAGATCGCTTTCATCGGGGATTTTTGCAGGATGAATCCTCATGCAGCGATTCGTCAAGAGTTTTTTGGAAAAGAATTAGGTTGCATGGTTGGTGATAGTCAGTTGTTTATGGGAAAAAGAAGCAATCAGCTGCATAATCCTTATCTAGAAAGATTTTTTCGAACTATGGAAAACGTAAGCAAGTTTGAATATCGTTATATGAATTGTAGAGGTAGTTATGCTTTTGGAAAGGGATGTTTTGAAAGGCATTTTGGCTTTCGCATAGCGGGAGGGTAACTATGATGTGGAATAAAGAAAGACGTAAAGTAAATCGAGAAGGGCACAAAACGATGATAGGAGATCGAAGAAATCGTATCTTCCCAAGAAATTAAGCGCAAATCATGGAAAGAAATTCTGGCGAGAACGCTAGCGATGCCAGGGGGACTTATGATAAAAGCCCTCAAGCAATGTGAGCTCATTGACTGCTGGATTGGAGATGGCTCTTAGCTTACTTGATGATTTGCTTCCATTATTTTTCTTTTTATCAGGGAAGGCTTTGCGAGGATACCATTCTTCCAAATGTGGCTTTGTTTCCTTTGGGATTTTTTGGTGTTTTGGGGGCAAGTATTCTTTACAGAACGACTGCTCTCCTTACGTTAACAGTTTTGAATAAAAGGGGTGTCTTTGAGTTTACTGAGACTTTGGGGTTTGGTGATCAGCGGAACTTGAGCGGGGTTTACTTATCGCTTGTTGCTCCTTTTGGCTCGGTCCCAATCTGCAATTTTCGACAAGAAGTGATTGGAATTGCAATGCATTGTATTGGATTTTGTATCTGAGTGTCATCTTTTCAGTGCGATTTTGGCGGGTTGGCTAATGGGGCTTTTTGTCGTGGTTGCTTGCTTTCCGAAGAGTACGATCAGTCGGATCTGTTAATGATATTTTTGATTCGGCTGTGTGGCTTCACTGGATGCCCATAGCTTTTGGGGCGTGGAATTTTTTCCGGGATGCTGAGTTCTTCGGTATTTCATTGGGAGATTCCGACTTTTCGTACGCCTTGTGGGCAATGCCTTTGGCGGCGCCGATATGCGCTTGCCTTGTTGAGTATAGAGCCTTTGTTTCTGTGGTTGGTAAAGCTGACTTGATTTTTACTTAAAATCGAAAAACTAATTTCCTCCATGTTTTCAAACATGAAAACATTATTTTCCTATTGTGGAGATTGGGTTGATCCTTTTTTGTGCGGGATTGCGGTTACTCTGTCGAGGGCGTTGAAGTGGAAATCAAGTTATTTCCTTGAGTTGGGTTCTCTTAGATAGTTATTGGGGATTATGGATCATGATTTTTGATCCTTTCAGTCAGCGATATATTGTTGGGGAAATGAAGAAAGAGAAGTTTTGATTTTGATGAAGAGGAGTGCATTATTCTTTTCTACAATTAATTTTTCCCAACGAAGGAACATGCTATACCAGGTTGGATTTATCCGATAGACTTAATATCATGGCGGTAGAGTTTTATGATTGCGCAGTGGTTTTTATAGATATGCTTGGGGAAATAGAGTTTTGGAGTTATAAATACCTTCATTTTTTTTTTTATTTAAATGGATAAAAGGAGATTTTCCTTTTTATAAGCTGGGAGGCGAATTGATTTTTGAGGCCAGAGAACAGAAGGGTTGAATTGGATGGGTAATTCTGGAGATTTTACTCTGATTTATATAAATCTCCTTGTCTAGAAGTACTATGATCTGCTTCCCATTACTCCCTTTCAATGCCATTTCCTCAAACTCTATCTTAACGAGGTAGTTTTCATTTTTTGGTACCTTTTTCCCACTGTTACCAATGGCGGGAGGTGCGAGGTGGATTTCTTTATTTTCGAAAATGAATTGAATTTTGGGGTTTCAGGAGAAGGGGGTGAGAAGTACTCTTTTTTGAAAAGAGTGGGTTTAGGTGTACTGATGCATTTATGGAAAAGGGTGTCATTTGAGAAAGGCAGATCAATTAATGATCTAATTGCCTTGTTTTCCGGTTCCATCCTGGAATTTATCAAACTTTAAGTAATTCTGGTACTTATCAAAAGGGGTATCTGAAGATTAGCGAGGCATTTGACAGGGGGTGTCTGAGGAAGGAGAGAATAGATATTAAGAGATACTTGGTGTTTTTGATTTGGATTTACCAATTGCAAAAAGATTTCTGTTTTTCACAAGGTCTTGATTCTTTCACTACCTTCCACCAAGAAATGGAGGATTTTAGCAAAAAAGAATTCAGAGGAATATTTTTGGAACGAGGAGGATCAAGTGATTTTTTAGTTGAAGTCACGGATCTTGGACCATTGAATTGGTTTCTTTTAATACGCGTTTTATCCAGTCCAATGGATTTTAAACTTTGAATTCCAAAAGCAAATTGATGCGGAGGTGATTGATGATATTAATTTGTTGAGCGGATTCTACAACCGAAGGGACAGCAAGACAGGATCCTGGGACTTAAATAACTTGAACCAAAATTATTCTGAGTGGCTGAAGTTGGGGGATTCGGATTCCTCCTTTGGGGGTTCATTGGAGTGGCAAAAATCATTATTTGGGAGATGTGATTTCCATTACGATAAAGAGTTAGGCGGGTGAGGAAACAATTCAGGATCATCGTCACCTCTCTAAAAGTGAAGCTGAGTATGGAGCAGAATAGAGTGCGGGAGAAACCTGGTAGATTCCTCTCCGCCAAAAACTTGGCCCTTCCCCTCGTGTTCGCACTATTTTTAAATTGCAGTCGATAGACTTTAATCAGACTGCGATTGCCATGCTTGCAATGCGATGATCTCATTCTTTAGGGGCGCAATCCCGCTGAACGTGATCATTCTGTTGGTCTCTCGCTCTCGCTCGGCAAAGTGGCCGACCATCCCCTTTCTTAAATCCTCTGTCCAAGTAATTCACACCAGGTTCGGCATACAAATCCGCCAGATTCGTAGATTTTTCAAGATTGGATGGTGTTCAAAACGGTCTTGCCGCTGAAGGGTTTTGTGGGGTAAAAGCGCATCGGCTAGAGGTACTTAGTCCAGTCGGTGCTCTTTTAGATTTTTCAAAGGCATTCTTGTCATTTCCATTCGATTATCCACCGTTCAGGGTTATCGATCCAGCCAAGCGCTTAGATCAGAATTGGACCGACCGGATTTTCTCGTGAAATAGGTGCATCGCTTGATTTATTGACTTTTAATTTCTTTGCATTTCATTAATTCGGTAATTTGTCCATATATAACGTAAATTTGTCCAATAGATTTTCCTTTAATTATTTTTTTATAGACCTGACATGAAGGGGGCGAATTAGGATTATTCAGTCTTGACCTTTTCCTCGGGGTATTTTAGCTAACCTTCATTGGGATTTCTTTTCAATTTTTTCCATCTCATTTAAAACTCTTAATCCCCTCATTCCATTTCCAGCCGCTCCAACATTTGGTGACTCTGGTTTGCTGTAGAGTTCAATGGAGGGTGACTTTACCTCGATCAAGGTAGATCGCGACCTTTGAATGGATATTTTTTACCTGGCGGAAATTGACTGTGTCGCTCAGTGGCCTTCCGATCTACGAAAGTCCAAGTTCTCACGGTCGCCTTTGATCGTGCGAGTGTTCTTGACCGTTGCGAGGTAGCCGTGAGTTGTACGGTTTTGCCAGTGTGCTCTTAGTTCGCCGCGGCGATACTTGGTTAGGTTTTTGATCTTTTATCCAGGTGAAGGCGAAATCAGTGGAACTCTTAGTGTCGATCTGATCGACGAGCTCTGTCGAATGTCGTATTCCAGTTGCGGCACCGTCGGCTGTGCGGAAGTTGAACCCGCTATCCCCCTTTGGATAGTTCGATGTCTGGAATCACTTTGCGCTGTTGAGTGAATTGTGTTCCAGAGCAATCGGGCTTATTTTTTTTCCCGTAAATAAAGCAAGCCTATTCCGGATCGATTCAAACGTTGCTCCAGGATGTCTATCTGGCAGTGAGTTCAGCATCCGGCATAGTGCCATTTTTTTTGGCGTAATCTGGCAGTTTTTTCTAAAGAGGGATTTCTCCCTAGTTTCATGTTACATTTCCCATAGGACGGTTTGCCAGTTTAATCCGGTCGGTAATCGCTTCGTTGATTTGTGGCGTTGGATATCCGCACCGTTCTTCGGGCTCGTGGATGTAAATTCGGTATGTAGAATCCCGCAAATTATTGACCACCCCGCATAAACTCCAATGGAAATAGGCTTTTAGGTATTTAAACTTTGGTAGTCTTTACGCAAGGGGCGATGTTCCTTGGCAAAGGAGTAGCCGGCAAGCTTTCGATCTGATTTACCAGATTGGCCAGTCGTTTATCGGAATGGCTTTTTCTTTGCAGTACTGAAAACGATCCTTCCTGGTCAATTTCATCTTTGGATGCGGGATTTTCCGCTCTTCCCGGAGGGACATCGCTTCACCGAGGCTCATCCACCGAAATGATGCGCCCTTTGTTAATTCTTTTGATAGCCTGATCCCGTAGGTCTCCGGCATGATCTCCGCCTCCCCGGGATGAGCCATTTTCTCGCTTTTGGATCGTGTGGCGGGTATTGTATTCGCGATCTGCCGATTCGGGCTCTCCGGGGCCGATTGATTGGAATTGCAGCGACCGAGTTCGGGTATTCGTGGCTTTCAGCTTGGCAGTGCTGGTGGCGGGGATTTCTACATAGAATTGCCCGACTCGTATGCCCCGTCCCGTAGGTGTGCTTTGATTCTTAATAGGGATTATTTTTGTGCTTTTGTGGATATCGACTTTCCTCTTGATTCTATAGATGATTGTGGGCAGACTGATGTGTCCAAGTCCACGCTGACTAGGTATTCAAACTTGTTTCAGCATATCTCTTGCAAATGGATTATCGATATGTGGCAAGTGGGAAGCTTTGGAGGAATTTCTGTTTTGCCGTTAATAATGATCGGCTTGTGTGAATCAAGTTTCCGGCATTTGATTTTGTCAGATGCGAGGGCCTGGGTGGGGACTTGACTGTATTTCAGATCATTCCGTATTTGATCGGGTATTTTGTTCGGCATGTGGATTCAGCCCGTTCGATCTCACTTTTTGGGGCAAGACTTTTCTAGTTTTCCCGCAACATCGAGTTGGCTTGGAGGTGCTGTTTGGATGCCGCAGCGCAACATGCATCATGACTGACTGTTGTATTTTGGAATTTGGCTATTCACTGCGTCCCGTCTGGTCAACTGAAGTCGATATCGATCAGGGGGTTTTCCCGTATTAGATTGATAAAGTCGATGTTAGTTCAATCATTCGTGTCCACATATGTGTTCAGGACAATAGGCTACATTGCTATTTGCACTGACCCCGGCCGAATGATGAAGTTGCGCTCTTGCGCGGTACGATGTCTTAGTGATAGGAAGTGGAGGTAAGAATTCTGTTGATGAGTTCGAGTTCTTTTCGATCCGTTGGGTTTTTTGGATGTATTGGGTTAGCGATTTCGATTTTTGAAGCTCCTTGTCGCAGTGTCCGAGTCCTTCTCCGACGAGGGGATTCTTCGTGGTTTTGACGTGCTTTGGAAATGAGGAATGACAGCGTTTCGAGGTTTTTGTAATTGGCCCGATCAGGTAGTGTGGTTCTCGCAGGTCGCTCTGTCGGCATGTGTAGAGCGATCGTGGATGGGAAGATTGTTCTTCGTGGGAGCTTGTAGAGATGCTATTGATCCATTGCTTCGCTCTCAGTCGATGTTTGCGTTTGCTCACTTGGGAGGTTTTGAATTCAGGACTGATGAGTATGGTTTTTGTTTTGTATTGTCAAGGGAGCGGAACAAGCCGTTGAGTGTATGCGGTTGTAAGTGGATTCATTTTTCCGAAGGAACAATTATTTTAGGGAAGGGATTAGTGGTGGCGTTGAGAAGCCGGTGCGCGTTTTCAGGTTTTTGTGTACCATGTCGGAGGTGTTGCATTGAGGTTCGTAGGGGATCCTTTGCTGATTTTGGGCTAGCCGACCTAGGGATGATTGCTTTGCCATTGCGGAATCAATACCATTCCCGGTTTGAATTCCTTGCCTTTTGGGCGCCAGCACGGTATGGGAAGCCCGCCAGTGCAGTTGTTATCGGTGGCGCAAAAGCATCACGATCCGCTTGGCCCTTTGTCCGACAATGCTTTCGAAACAGACTCGTGCGTATTTGAATAAGTGGAAGTGGCAGTTGGTGAAATGGTCATTTCGAACGACAAGGAGAAATCTCGTGGTTTGTTTTTGAAGGGATTGCTGATAGACCTTTTTTGAAATATGCTCGACGAATAGTTCTTTATGAATGCTTTGCGAAATGGCCTTTGGTGAATCGGTTTTCCCGACGGGAGGTGGTTTTTCACGTATTTTCATTTTATTCCTCAAGTGTTATTAATCCAAACAATTCTGTTTTTAATGTAGTCAAAATCATAAGATGCAAGGGCAATGGAGGGGAATTGTCGGATTGGATTTTGGTAGTAAGTACAAATTTGCGAATGCTTACCATGGAATTGTTCAGTTCTCTTTAACGACACACCGAACAACCGGCATGACAACGACATCCACAACTGCTTCCCTATCACCTTTTGCCATATTCCCACGCAGGCATCATTCCAAATCAGCCCCTTTGGTGCGTTGAAGCTTAGGGTCCCCCCCATTCTGGGACTTGTTGAGGTCTGATTCAGTTTTTCCCCCAAACCGTTCGATTCAAAATCTCGTGAGGTCGTCTTTAACATCACCACTCACATCTGTTTGAGTTAAACTTGGCTTTGCTATTGAGGTTGAGTGTTTTTTTGAATTTGGAATTGAGACTGCCAGTATTTCGAGCTTGACAAGCTATCGAGTGTTCCTAAGGATTTGCAGTATGGCATATGAAGCCGAATCTTACATCTTGAAAGCGGATTTGGTGAAACCGGCCTTATCTGACATTACTAGTCACAACTGGTAAACGGAGCATTTTTCGAGCTAAACCTGTTAAATCCGCCAGAGAATATGTGCCTGGTGAATGGCAACCTTCCGACTCGCCTTTTAATGGTTTCTTTGTTGATCTTTTTTTGAAGTTTTGTGTTGGAATGATAGCATAGTAATAGTTTTTGGACAAATGTGAGGTTTCGTTCTGATTTTCATATTTTACATCTGCCAAATTTCCACTTCCGGATCGTCTCTTTGATCGTCCGTCGTTTTGCTCCTTTTGGAAATTTCTTTGGCTTGAGTTTCAATTGAATTTGGATGCCCTGCCTTTTGTACAACATGGGAGGGAAAGGTCGGTGACCAGTTCGGTTTGGCTAGGCAGTGGTAGATCGCATTGTAATTTTTCCTTGTGCCAGTTGGATCAATCCCTGGATTGTTGCAGTTTCGTGTGAGTCCGGCATTGGTCCATTTCTTTGAAACTCCGAATGGTCACTCGAGGTAGACAAATGTCTGGGTACGGTGCTAGTCTTGGCAACTTCGCTGTTTTTTGTAGGGACCCGGCCAGTTTGGTCCGCCTCCATTGGACCTTGTGATGATTTGTTATTTTTTGATCTTTTTTTGCCAATGGCCCTTCTTTCCTTTATATGAGTGGTAAGTTCTCCCCGGTATTGAATAGTCTGGAAAGCGCTTGCTTCCGGTGAGTTCTAATTTGTGGTTGGAGTTCTTATGCTTATCCCCGTGTGGGCATAGTTTTGCAGGGTTGGAGCTGTTTGTGGCGCTGTTGTTCGCGTGCGGTCGGCGTTCTGTGGGCGCGAACGGTTATTTTGTTTTCTCCGGAAGCGGACCTCAGCGATTAATCCGATTGTTCCGAATATCTCGGTGGAGGGGTTTTTTGCTGGAAGGTGATTAGTCTGGATAAGTCCGAGATAGTGTGATTTGCTAGATTCTGTAAATTTTTTGGGAAAATTAGCTCTTTTTGCTTAGATGAATCGGTGGATGCGGTCTTTTTTAGGGATTGATAATTAAGGTTTTTTTCTGGGAAGTTTTTTGTTCCAGTCGCTTTTTGTAATAGCTCTGCTTTGTGAATTGATGATTCTTTTTTTTTGGGATTTTTTAATTACCCCCATCGCTTTAGTACTTCGTATTCGCAAATCACAAGGTTTTTCCGGAGTTCGGATGTGCTAATTCTTTTATCGACTGATTATTTAAAACCGATCAAATGATGAGCTATCACCCTGTATGGCCGGTGGTAAAAATGCCAACGGTGGGTTTTTGAGAAAAGGCCTTTCGTTTGCTGCAGCTGGCCTATTGTTGGTGGCTGTATGATGAGGGTGGAATGATTGCCACCTGTGTGGTGGAGTGAGTTTGGGTTTGGCCCGTCTGGTTTTTTTTTTGCTATGGCGCGTGGGGACTGGAGCTGCTTTCTATGGAGCTGTTGTTGCAGGGATATTTGCAACGCCATGCGAAGAAGACCGTTGGGTGGACTTGGAAGATGGAGAGCTTGAGATTTTTTAAGCCGTGTTGGGTAGTTAATGGCCATTGCTATTTGGAATGTTTTTCTTTCCTTGATTTTAAAATCCCGAGTTTCTTGTATTTGAATGCGCCAGCTTCCCCGAAGTTTAGGAGTTGGGCTTACATGGTGCTGGAAGTTTTTGGAAGTGGACTTCTTTTGATTGCGGGTAAATGTTCTGTTGAGCTAGACATGCCGCGAATCTCGTGACGTTGATCAATTGGTCTAGTGATTTGCTGCGCGGTGATGATTTGTTGTGACCGCGGCTTGAGTCGGAATCTTTGCATTTCTCAGATTGACGGCAGGTATTATGGACTCGATTGGGGCGTTCGTCAATTGCCGTTCTATTCAACTTGAACTTCTATAGATTGCCTTATGTTATTATTGATCGATGTGCTCCGTGGGACCAAACTCCCGGAAGGGTAGGTACTTTTTCTCAAGAGAGATGCATTTGTCGTTTGGCCCGTATGGTAGAAGTGGCTGGCTTGCCTGTGCATTGGGATTTGCCCCGGTTTGCCTCGGGTGCCGGAGCTCGAAGTTTGATTGGTTATTGTTGGCATTGACCCCTTAGAGACTTAGGTTCCGTTTTACGGGTTTGTGATCTGATGTGTCTGCAGCCGATGGGTGATTTTTCAAAATAGAGCATGAGTTTAGCTCGTGGAGTTTGCGATGTTATTTAAATTACTGAGGACACCGTTCCAGAGCGATTTTGATTTTACGGAAAGGAATTTCTTCCCTTCCACGTTCCTATTCTTAGATATCTCGGTTTGGGATACAGTAGGGCTTTACGGGTGGCAGTATGTTAAGCAATGATGTGGTGTTGAAGCCAGGTTATCTATATTGTGGAAGAAGACGGTCCATGGTAGATGGACTTCGACAAAGGGCTGAGTACTGTTAAGGTGTTGGTATCCACTGGTTACGCGGTCCATTGCCCGCCCCAACTAGGGGATTTTCTGGAGAGGAAAGTATTCACGCTGGGGTTGAGTTGTGTAGCTTGACTTAGTTTGATGCAGGTGCGCGAGCATGGGATGGCCGTTTATGACAAAAGTGCTAGGATTGCTGTTCGTTGTTTTTGGCTAAATAATATGAGGTTGGTGGTTAGGTGGTGTCCGGGTTTCGTAGGGGCCCCGCACTTTTTTTTTTGTATACTAAGCGCCAGATGGATGCAATAGGTTTTTTCCTTGAGGAAATGTAAAGAATGGACAGGCTAATTTATTTTCCGATTTTTGGGCTTTTGGGGCAACTTTATTTTTGGAGTAAGTGTTGCCCGATTTGGACGCTCTTTTACGTGTGTGATCCATTGATGGTTCTATTGGGTTATGATGTTCTTTCAAAAGGTTGTGTGCGTGATGTAGGGAATCCGCGTCGATGGAGCGTTGGATTGTTTTGGTTTTATGTGCTAATCTGGATTGTCAAATGCCTTCATAGCTTCCCTATTTTTTTTCTGACTGGTAGAGCTTCTTTTCTTGAGCTTGAAGGATTTCTTCTGTTCCGCTGGGCAGTTTTAGAAGCTGTTTTTTGATCTCCCGGTAGCCTGTTCCAATCGCTCTCTCGATGGTCGCATCCAATATCTACGAGGGTGTGATCTGCTTGAGCTTTCAGCCAGTCTCTTCGTGGATTTGTGTGTTTTGGTTCGAGACGACGGTGCAATGCCTCTATTTTTCTTACGTGTTTTTCTTGTTCCATTCTGCTTGAGTTTCCGGCTGAGTGGTTGTCAAGCGCTGTGTTCGGTATCCGTTCATTAGGCGTGCACTCAGGAGATCTTTTTCTGCCAAGGCCGAGCCAGTCGCTCCGAGTTGAAGAGGGGGGATGGATTCGTTTGGGCATTTAGGGGTTTTTCTTGAAGTGATGTGGGATGTTTGTGCTTGTGATTTTGATTCCTTGTGTATCCTCTTCGATCGTAATTTGAAATTACTGTTTATTTTTCGGTCATCGAGTTTACGTTTTTATTCCTTTATTGTGTTCATAAACTGATATTCTGAATAGATTGCCGGTTTTTTTTAGTCGCTATTCACTAATTTCATTTTCTTTTTCAATTTTAATTTTCACCAACCTTAAAAGGTTTAAATTGTTTCTCCTTGCTGGGCTACGGTCGGGGGTTTTTTCCCCGATTTCATTGATTCTTGTCCAAGTTGATCAGGTTGTTCTGCTCCTGTGTGTCTTCGAGGTTGGATTGATGTTGCATAGACGACTGCTGGGGCAGCGATCGTCCGGTGAGCATCCGGCCCGGTTGTTGAGCTTGCCGAGAGGTCCTTCACGGCGGGAATCGGTATGTCCGCCGAGGTTGGGATGCGTGCTGCTTATGGGTATCATTGGATGCGAATCTTTACACTCCGCAGGCGAGAGTTGGGTTTTGGCGTCAGTTGCCACGGTGAGTTGTGTTCGTCCGGCGTCGCCTCCAGAACGCACGTCGTGGTGTTCTCTCAAAAGTGTTTCCGTAGAGAATCGATTTCGTTTGAGTAGGGTACGGCTGAGTCCCGTGCCCTTTCTTTTTTCCAGTTCATGGTCCCCGTTTTTTCGGAGGTGGCTTGGGAGTTCGCCGGCATTTGTTGGAGTGTGGCATTTTTTTCCGCATTTATTTAGTGTTGAGAGGTCTTTTCGCCGTCTGGGATTTTTCGACGGGGAGGGGGGCGGGAGGTTTTTTCGCTTTGGTGATTTGTTTTAGTTATTCGGTTTTGTTCCGGTGGCGTTTGGGGCCGGTTTTATTTTCGGATAGTTTCCGAGGGATCGGCATACCGGTTTCTTTTTGTGATGCGGGCTCTGAAATTTGTGAAAAGTTTTAGCGCGAGAGCGATTCTTTCCGTCCATTGTAATGTAACTTTCCGATGGGAGGACCTTCTCAATAGTGGTTTCCTCCCGGATTGATCGGTGACTTTGGGGTTTTTGACTGTATTTCAAGTCCCCGGTGATCACGTCGGGGAGTTTGCCCGCGTGTCGGTGGCATAGCGGTGGTCGCAAACCCTTCCGTTGTTCCGTGCTCAGGGAGCGACGCCCCCCGTTCACCCCGACCCTCCCCCATAGGTGGTTTTCTTTCATTCGGCTGTCCCAAAAGCGCTCCCACCCGAACAAGTGGGTCTAGATCCCTTTGTGTTTACGATAATTTCGCCTGCATTTCCCATTGCTTTTGGTATTTATTGACTTTTAAATGTTCTTATTTAATCATTTTTCTTTATTATTTGGTGAAGGAAAAAAAAAAAATAGGAATTGAGAGGTTGGCGAAAGTGTTTTCATGTGTTAAGGTCATTGGCGAGGAACGTCCGTGGTGATATGATTGGGGAATTCAAGGGGATCTTCCCCCTTGTCCGGAAGGCAAATCTGTCCAAGGAAAACAGGGATTGCTTCGATTTAGGAGTGAAATTTGTAATCCTGATTTTCGTTTTCCCATCTCGCAATGCGTTTTGGTTTGGGGGGTGCTACATGAAGCCTCTTTTTTTAAGAAGACAAATGGGGGGGGACTTTTTTTAAACCACAAAAATTTCCTTAAAAAAAAAATTTTTTTTTTCCCTTTCGGAACGGCCAGGAAAAGGGGGGGACCCCCCTAACAAAATTCCTTCTACCCTTTTT
>Ga0163217_1039913_pt1 | contig 12633 bp, 21 predicted proteins | sample SynspAceP_FD_185933 | JGI IMG/M metagenome (GOLD analysis project Ga0163217, IMG submission 185933) | Saline lake microbial communities from Ace Lake in Antarctica - Synechococcus sp. Ace-P (PacBio error correction) | ecosystem: Environmental > Aquatic > Non-marine Saline and Alkaline > Saline ... | reverse complement strand
CTACGACCTACACACCGATTCACCCCGCCGATCGCTGGTCTGCAGCCGCAGAATAGTTGCTCTCAGGTGGCGTAGGTCGCGCTGGCTGGACTCGAACCAGACGCAGCGCCTGAGTATCCCCGTAGTGAGCCCCCAACGGCAGCCGCTCGCAGACCAAAGGATCGAGCCCTCCCCCGACGCCACCCACCTTCTGGAATGCCGGCGATGTTGAGGATGTCGGCCGACCACGGCGAGAGCCGGTTGGGCCAGCGCCGGACCGGGTCCGTAGAACATCACCGTGTCGATGTCGGTTCGCCCATTCCACAGGGATCGCTGTATGAACCCATTGCACCCGGCCAGGGCGTCGGTTCCTTGGGGATCAACGGGTGGGGTGGACACGCACATCCAGTGGCTCGCTGCCATCGGGATCGCTGCCGAGGCTTTGGCCACCGCCAGCCAGCCTCTCACGCAGAATAGCGAGCTGGCGGCCGATAGCGACACCGCGAATCTCCAGGGCCGCGTCCCAATCGGACAGTAGGATGGCGGCGCGATTCCAACAGCACCGCCGTAAGGCCAAGGCTGGCGAGGATGGCGATTTTGTCGGCTCGCATCGCCCCCCTCCACATCGGCGGCAGGGTCGGCTTCGGCATACCCAGCGCCTGGGCACATCGGCCAGCACCCGTGGCGTAGGCCCCTTCGCTTTCCATCCGGACTGAGGATGATAGTTGGTGGTTGCGTTGATGATGCGCATCCACCGGCACGCAGCCGGTTCCCCCCAACGACTGCTTCAGGGGTTCAGATCGGCGATGCCACCCCACCCACCGCCAGCCTCGATCGAACAGCATAGGACAGCCCCGCGCCCGCTGCCGGGCCGCGGCGATCTCCTTCGCCCGTGGCGGGCGATCACCGCCTTGTTTGGGCGGTGGACCACGGAATTTACCGAGCGGCGATCCGCCATCAGAATCCAGGCTGCGGCGGGCGCTCACGAGGCCGCCGATCACCTCCACGACAATGTCGACCGCGGGCATCGTTGACCCATCGCCGGAATCAGAGCCGTAGGTCGGTGGTGAAACAGACTCGCAGCAGCCAAGGGCGACTCGCGCCTGAGCGCCCAAGACATTCGCGCACCGCCACCGGTGCCAAGCTGGAGTTCAGCCACCAGCGGATTGGCGAACCAGGCTGGGGTGGAGGGAATCTCGGCAACGCCGGCCACCCACGCTGCCAAGACCAAGCAATCCGATTGCGATGGGTCATGCCTGGATCGCCGGAAACGCTGATACTAGAATCAGCCGGTTGGAGCGCCGCGCCTGGCGATTGCATCATCTTGAGGATGTTGAGGAAAAGCCGTTGGCCGCGAGGGGGTTGAGGGCTGGCCTGCAGGCCGGTGTCGGTGAGGGAAGGAGGATCAGGCCCGCTGGACCTGCGCTAGGGCGTGAGGCCCTTCGAGCCCGGTCATCAGCAACTCGCCAAGCAATCCCTTGGTGATCAGGGCGTCGGAATCCCCTGCCAGTGGAGCGGCCATTCCTGCAGCTTGCCCCACCACAAAACACACTGGGAGACGCAACCGCGCACCTTGAACGAGGTCCGGACGAGACTCCTCGGGCAAGGGATCCGAGCTTCGCGGGGCAAGCCAGAGCACGTATTCGTAACGCCGCTTCGGACTCCTTCGAGTGTCACGCAGGCGAGCAACACGATTGGATCGAGGGGAGCTTCGCTGCCGGTGGCCATTCAGCCGCCGATGACGCGGAAACGCCAGTCCGGCCGCAACCGGGCGAGCAGCACCAGCCGAGGACTGCCGATCGCCAACGAGCAAGCACAAGCACCGGAAGCAAGGGCCGGCCGAGGTCAGGGGGAGCGGGCCACGGCAAGGGCGGTTTCACTGACTTGATCGAAGCTTGGAATCCGGCCTTCCCTGCACGGGCAGTCCAGAAAATCGGCGAGTCGGCGGGGCCCCCATCCACTTCCCAAGCTCCAGGCCATCGGGCCTGGTCAGGAGCTCTGAAGGACAGCCGGCCCTTCAGCATCGATCTGGCCCAGCTGCAACAGACCGATGCACCACCGGGAGCCACCAGGCGCCACGCCGCGCCACAACAGGCTCGCCATTGGAGAAGAAGCGAACTTCTCCAGCACCTAGCGGTTCTTCGCGCAGGATTGCAGCGCTCCAGGGGATGCTCTCCGATGGCATGGGCTGTGGCCGCTTGCGGCAGGCCACGCTCAGCACAACGCCGTTGCTGACGGCCAGGAAAGCCAGCGCCGCAGGGAATGGGATGGAGATAAGTCATGGTGTTGGCGCCACGTCAAAAGGGGTGACCTGACCACCAAAAACCCCGGACGGGCTTCAGCCAGATTCTGAGTGTCTGGAGCCAAAAGCTAACGCTGTTCAAGATGCAGACCAGCGGTGCCGGCGATTTCGACCTTTGCCAGGCCCTGCACCATGCGCACCATCGAGACTCACCATCATCGACAGGCGCTTCGCCTTCGCGCTGTCGAGCGCTGCCCAGCATCCGAGGGCCATTCACCCGTTCCGGTCGAACCATTGCGTCGCGGGCCGCGACCCCAGCCCGGAACAGCTGGGGAGGGCGTTGGCCGCTGGGGATGCGGAATGAAACGCTTGGGTGCTGAACGACGAATTCGCGGAACCGGTCAAAGCGGAGAACGGTCGCGCCGTGATCCTGGCAAGATCAGGCCCCGGTTGGCGCGACCCGTCGCACACAGCTCCAACAGGTTGAAAAGCCAGTTCAGGCCCCAGCTCGCTCAGCGCCATGAAGGGCACGGTCCCAGGGATCGCGCGGGCAGGGTCTCACGCTGGCAAACCGCCTGGGCCCACGAACACGCTAGGGGAACGGCGCGCCAGGCCCGGTCGCTGCGCAGACGGTCGTACACGCCCGCCGCCCGAGCCGAGGGAAAAGCCACAGCATCGAAGGCCACGGGGCCGGCACCAGGCAGCGAGGGCCAGATGCCTGGACGAGAGCTCCGCCCCCGGAATTCCGCCGGGGGCCGGAATGGCGCAGGCGTCTGACCAGGGGCTTGCTTTGGTGTCCCAGGCCTCGTAGCCGCACACACCCGCCCGGGCCGCTCAGGCCCTGGATAGCAGAGGGAGGCGCGCGCGGGCAAGGGCTCGCCCAGGCCGCGCAGATCGGCATTCACGGCGAGGGGCAAGTAAGAGCCCCAGCCGGGTATGTGGGGGCAGCAGCGGCCGGCAGCTGGCGGAATCAGCCGCGGCGTGAGCGAGCGGGCCGTGGGGCGGGCCCAGGATGTAGCGAGGCGGCGCCTGCGCCAGTGGCGGCGCAGGCCGGTCCCGGCGAGGCGGCGGGGGTGCTTCAGCTCCGGGAATGGCGGCAGCCTGTCGCTCACCGCCTGAACCAACCGGTTAAGCCACGGGCCAGGGCATCGGCGGCATATCCGGCCGCGGCGGCAGCTCAGCGGCCAGCTCCCGCATTTCACCGCTTCGAGACTCCGGCTTATCGGGCCATGGCCCGAGCCTGTGAGGGCCAGCTTAGGATCTGCATCGGCGGTAACTCCACACCGGCACCCCGCAGGCCGGGCCAGCGGTTCAATTCTCACACCCCCCGAGGCCCTGCACAATGAAATCGGTGGTGCTGGGAGCGAATAGAAAAAGAACTTACTCCACCGAGCCAAGCTGCGGGAACCGCAGCGGCCGCACAATCCAGCGCAGGATCCCGGGGCGATCTCACGAGAGCCGAAGATCGCCCTCGGGCTGGCCGGGCAGGGTCTGGATTCATGCCGCAGTCGACCCAGGCTCTGGGGCGGACCGGTGTCGATTCAGGCCGTGCCACCGGGCCAGACCGGGATCCGATTGCCGAGGAATCCGCAATCCATCTTCAGCGGCCAGGGCCAGCTGGAAGCGCTGCGAATCGCTGAGGTTCGCACGCGCTCAACACCTTGACAGAAAACATCTGATCCACCGGTCACCGGAATCGGGAGTTCTGCTCAGGGGGTCCTTGCGCAGGCGGTGGCGCAGGCAGCAGAGGCCACAACCGGCGACCGTCGTCGTCACTCACCTCCGCTGCGCCCTTCGAAGGCCGGCACAAGGCCGCGGACGCCCGGTTGATCACGATGTCACCAGCAGGCATCCAACAGTCCAGTTCGCCGCCAGACCGAGGAGATTGCGAAGGCGCAGACGTCATCGATCTTGAACCAAGGAAGCAAGTAGCTGGCCTGCACCGCGCGTCCTGCAGGGCCTCGCTGGCTGGCCAGAATGGGTGCTGTTGAAGCCCTCGCGGGATTCCGGCGGTCGAAGCTGGTGCGCCTGATCCACCACCTGCACCCGCAGTCGGCGTCGCGCACGGTTGCGCACCTCCACGCATCATGCGAAAACGGTCGAGCAGTGGGGGACGGAGTTCGCCCTCTCGGGATTGCCGGAGCCGATCAGCACGAAGCGGGCGGTGGTGACGCACGGACACCCCTCGGCGCTCCACGATGTTCCAGCCCGAGGCGCGGAGATTCAGCAGCACATCACGAGATGGTCGTCGAGGAGATTCACCTCATCGACGTTAAAAGCAGGCCGCGGTTCGCCTTGGCAGCGCCACCGGCTCAACGCCCGGACCCCTCCACTGAGAGCTTTCTCGATGTCGATGGTGCCGCAGGGCGATCTTCCGTGGCCCCAGACGGGCAGGTCCACCATCGGCCCTGGCGGGGCTCGATCGGCGCGTCTCGCCGCTCTCCGCCCAGCCGCACTTTCGGCGCTTGGAAGATCGGGGTCGGTCGGTGGCTGTTGTAGGGGTTCGCCGGGCGACGACGTCGGTCTCGGCAGCCAGCGTTCAGCCAGTGGGCCCGGATCGTTGGTGATTTTTCCGCTCGCCCCGGAGCCATTGATCATCGCACCCGCCGTGCGTGATCAGATTTCAAGTTGAGCAGAGGGCGAGCTTCATTCTTCCTCTGAACGAAGATGGCGGTGAAGGGGGAACACCCTGCGTTGGCGCTTTCAGACTCACGGCGATGGGGCGGCACGACCGGATTTGTTTTCACAGCTGGCGTTGCCGCAGTACAGTGTGCGAGCACTGGGGTGGGGCTGCATCTGTCCGGCATAGATCAGCCGGCACCGGCACCTGTACGCCGTTGGCCAGGATCCAGAGCTGATCGGCCCAGGCCGGGCCCTGGCTAGGCCCTGAGCGACTGGCACCAGGTGGACCAGCGCCGGGCCGGCCCGGCGACCATCCGCCATCGAGGACCGCTCGAACCTCCACCGTGCCGCGGGACATCACCGCCCGGGCGGCGTCTCCAGTGTCTGAAGCTCAGCCCGCCTTGCGGCTTGTCGCTCTTGGCGGCGAATTCGATCGCCAGATCCGCAGGGGCCACGGGGCTGTCGGGTGGTCGTTGACAGGGGGATCTAGCAGGGTCGTACTCGACGCCGTGTTGCCATGGGGGGCCCAGGCGTGCCTGGATAGATGGCCTTTGAGTTCCGCCGTCTGCACCTGACCCGTTGCCGAAGGCTGGCCGCGCTCAAGCGAACTGATCGCGCCAGGACACCGGCGCGCTGCGCCACACGGAGCTTGGGGTTGCAGGCTCAGAAAGCGCAGGGATCGCTGAGAGTTTCCCCGCCCGCGGCTGCCTGCTGCCACCCCACCCTGACGCAGGGAATTAGTATGATGCCGCCGGGTTTCCCGCGGGGGTGGGGTGTGCTCCTTGGCGCGTGAGGCCACCGTTCAAAGGGCTCGCCCAGGTGGCGGCCGTTGGGGGCTGATCAGCCACCGGAGGGCGCCAGGGTGGCGTCTGCAACGGCCATCACTTTCAGCGCAGCGTGGAGGTGCAGGCTACGTTCAAGAGGGGAATCGAGGCCTTTCACCGGAATCGGCAGCGCCACCAGTGTGTGAGTGGCCAGCCCCAGGGGGGCACCAAGGGGGGAGGGGGCTTTTGGGGGGCCCCCCCCCCCAAAACTCAGCGGCCAGCCAGGGGGCTGCGACCTGTTCTGGAGCAGCTCGGCGGCCACCGGCTTCACGGCCCGAGAGGCGAAGGTGCCGTCATGGGGGAGCAGGGCGCGGCGGGCAGGACGGGGACTGCGAACTGCGGGATCGTCGACTGGGCCAGGGCATTGTCGAGCCGCGATCAGGCGGCAGGCCGCAACCGGCTTGGCGCCGCTCGGGGGCCGCCACCACCCCCAGCCAGAGGGTGGAATTTCCGAAGCGTTTCCGGTTTACCGGCGGTAGACGTGGTGGCCTGAACCAGCTCGAATGCCCTCAATCGGGCTGTGTTCAGGTGGGCGGAGGGCACCGCGAACGGCTGCAAAGCCAGCGCCGGCGCCTGGCATCGATGGTGGAAGAGCAGGATTCCCGCTCACACGTCAGCTCGGGTGTTGTCGTTGACAACAGGAGCCTGTCGGACGGGCAACGCCCCGGCAGGGGCCGCACCTTGGCTTGGCGGACGAGCAAAGGGGGCAGGAGGCGCCTGCTGGGCCAGCACGGCCTGGGCATGCACGGGCTGGGTGGCAACGCCGGGCAAGCGGCGGCAGGCAAGGGCCGGAGAGAACGAGGCAGCAGACATGGGCGCATGACGGAAGAGCAGAGCCGGGACAATCCCGGGGTTGGGGCGAGGGCCTGCTGCGGCCACAGGGTCTGGGGCTGCGCGGCGGCCCGTGGCCCGAATCAGGTCGGCGGATCGGGGGTCATTGAAGGGACCTTTAGACCATGAGGCGGCGACAGCGCACGCGGCCATTCGGCATTCGATTCAACGCCGGCATCGTGTAGTAGCGATGCGATGTCAACGGTCTTGTTGAGCACGGTGACACCCTTTCGGCCAGCAGCTCGCTGTCGGATCGCCTCGATTTCTTTCTTACCCCAGGCCTTTCCAGGCAAGGCGGAGACGGTAGCAGGGTGTGGTTACTGGACGCTGCCCATGATCGTGCGGAAGTGATTCCTTGCCGCGGGGACTGAGCTTTGTCGCGGTATCCACCAGGGCCGCGATCGAGCGGCCAGGTCATGGGCGGCTCGGTGGGTGGTTCCTCCACGGTCGGGCAACCAGTTGTTGACCAACCGTGGCGCCAGGCCCAGGGCCTGAAAGCGGGCGTTGAGGGCGAGCTTGCGCCCAAACCGCTTGATCAACAAGTTGGTGGCGGATTGTCATGACCCGGATTCATTTCAGTGGCGCTTCATAAAAAGGGAAACGAGGTGCCGATCGGGCCGGCTGGGCCATCCAACCGCGCGGCCGCCACCACCTCTGTTGGTGAGGGGAAAGCAGGTTCGTTCCAGCGGCAGGCTTGCCTTGCGTCGAGAGTCTTCGAGGCGGCCAGGAGGATCCGGCCGTTCTGATCGAACTGGCGGCCGGCAGCGGCAGCTCGCTGATCGAGCTGGGCCAAAGCGTCCGTCATCGAGCACCCAGCAGGAAAGCGGCCGGCCTTGAATCTTTGGAGCTTGCAGCAGGGCTTTCCAACGCTGGCTGAGGGCGACAAGTCCATGCTTCTGCTTCAAAGCGACCGTCAGGCAGGCCGGTCATGGGCAGCCGGCGAGTGCCGCGCGGCAGCGAGTTTCTGGGTGTTGGATCCGATCGCCCGTTGAGGCCAGCCGCGGGCCGTTGCTGCAACACCGTGCCCGTCAGCACCAGCGAGCCCAACTCCAGCACCAGCAATCGAAGCACCAGGGCAATGGGTGGAACCAGCCGGAGAACCTGGGCGGGCAGTAGAGGGCCCGAACGCATCGTGGGGTCAGGAATTCAAAAGGCTTCGGAGGACGTCCTAGGGCGGACTGGGCCGCGGCTGCCAGCGAATACATGGCTCCCATCCGCGAAACAGGGCACCTCGTCACTGGCCACCTGGGCGCGCTGCAGCAGCGGCCCTCAGCTTGGCCATTCGCGGGCGTGGGCCGGTGCTGGGGCAAGAGAAAACCCACTTCCAGCAGCAACGCTTCGGCATCGGACCAGGGCGGCTTCGAGCTGCCGCGGTGGTTGGCTCGCAGCTTTGGGGCGGGCGGGGCCCGGCCGTGGCGCGCAGGGCTGCAGGATGACCGCCACCGCGATGGGAAACAGGTTTTCATCGAGGCGTTAAGGCCGGATCGGGTGGGGATCCGCAGGTGCGGCCGGCCTGGAGCAACTTTTCATCGTTGCTGCAGGCCGTGATCTCGCGGCCGAACACAGGGCGGCCGTTCCCGCCGCTAAAGCACGCCCGGCCTTGCAGCCAGGGCAGCAGATCAGCTGGGAAGCCCACGGCCACAGGCCGGGGTTCCGCCTGCGCTGGTGGCCACACCACGGATTGGAAATCGGCCGATGGCCGCGGCCAGAGGGAATAAAGGCGGCGCGCTCAAGCAGCGGCTAGGGCATGCACCGCCATCGCCGCGCTTCCTCAGCAAGCGGATCGCAAGCGGGGCTGCACGAGCCTGAGTCCTCGATCCGAAGTTGGCCGCAGAGCCGCGGCTCACACTGCCCACATTGAGGGGCCCTGCCGGCTCGACGGAAGCACCCACCACCACTGCCTTGGTCAGGCGCGTTGTCTGCCGGACCGTTCAGCTCACTCGAGGGCATGCAGCATGGGCGATCAGTCGGCATAGGCCTGGGGATCCGGGCTGGAGCGGGGCATCGGCCGGGGTGCGGGGGCACTGACCACCTGCGCTGACCAGCTGCCGGGTCGCTGCGGCCGCTGGCTGACCCCCTGGGGCTCGGACCCACCCACGCCCCTGGCGGCGGAGCCGTGGCAGGCCGGCGCAGTTCACTCCGGAACAGGCGCCCCCATTCTACGGTGAGCCGGCGAGTTCCAGCGTCTGGCACGGCGTTAGGGATCGCTGCGGGTTGCGGCAGCAAACCAAGGGAGAGACATCACGCAGGCACCGGCGGGCTAGCAGCACCGGAGCCATTGATCAGTCCCTGACGCGGTGCAGCCGTTGGCTTTGGGGTCGGAGAGCTTGCCAGTCACAAATTGTTTTCACGCCTCCAAAAAGCCTGCTCAAGCATGAAACAATTGTGACTATCAGACGACTCGAGCCATCCTGTCAATGAATTGAACCCTGCTCGCGGCTCGTTCTTGGTCTTGGTCCCGATCACGATTGCGGGGGCACTGTTTCGTGGCGGCCTGGAATCAATACGCCGTGCGCGCTCTTGGGGCTGAGCAGCATCAGCTGGGCTCCGTAGCGCCTGAGGTCATCGGATCACGCCGGCGGGCAACTCGAAGGCCGGAACTTTGCTGCCGCACTCCATCAACAAGCCCGTCCCCTGCGGCGCCACAGCCGCCCGGCGGCCAGGCTTTGGCAGAATCTGCAGGCTGCAGGCCGGAGGCATAGGGGGGATCCAGAGTAGATCAGGTCGAAGCATCACTGTTGCGAGTCGGAGCTCCTATGCTTTGCGAACGATCGCAGCCAGCCCGCAACGTTCGCAAAGCACGCGACCGTCAGGGGGCGCCTTGGAGGCCAGAGCGACGGGCCGTTGACGATTGGGCTGACGGCGGTGGCCGTTCCATCCTGCCGGTCTCTGATCCACCGCCCACCACCCAAACTCCGCTCCACGCTGAAGCGCTTCACAGCCGATTCACGCCACTGCCGCAGCGAGATTCCAGCTGCGGGCACGGCCAGTCAGCCAGCCACCAGGTTCATCACCGCAGCCGTTTACCCGACGCCGCCGTGGGCCGGGGTCCGTACTCCCGGGCGGGCTGCTGAGCAGTTTGCGCCCGCGTGAGCCTTGAGTGTCAAGGGTTTCTGCCTCGCTTTCCACCCAGCGCAGCCAGCGGCAGCATCTCGCCCCACGGGGCCGGCATTCTCTCGGGTGGAACACTGGCAGGCCGCCAGATTGTCCTTGCCAGACGCTGCCGTCACCGCCCCATTCGCCAAAGACGAACCGTGGCGCAGCGCAGCCGGTTCATTCGGGTTGCGGCCGCATAGGAGCTGACGAAGTACACCCAGGCGGGCAGCGCACTCAGACGGGCAGCAAGGGGGTGGGGGACGGGCTGGGGATCAATGCGCCCAGCCCATGTGTCGGAATCGGAACTTGACCGGGGGCTGGCGGCAAGGGCCGCCCCGCCCTTTCAACAGCCCCAGCCCTTCGGCTTGCCTTCGTCACTGCCCTTCAAACAACAGTTTGCAGGCCAGGGCAGATCCCAGCAAGGGAGGCGGCCACTGCGGCTTCAGCGCTGGATTGGGCTCCACCAGACCAGACGTCCTGCAGCAGCAGTCCATGGTCCGGATCGAAGGCTCCACTCCAGGAGGATTCAAGGGCATCGCAGCCACTGGCGCGCTGCCCCTGACCACCACAGGCACAGCTCCACCCCGCCGTCGATCTCGCCCGCGCCCACGGGTTGGCAAGATTGCGCCCATCCGTAGTCGATACATCCGATTCCGAAGCCTGGCGAGGCAACTGCTCAAGGAGCGAGGGGGCAGAGGCCGCTGTTCGGGCGTGGCTGCAGCACCAACCGATGAGCCAGTCCGAGAGCATTGAGGTGATGCGATTCAGCTAGGTAGAGCGACCACCCGGCGCTGATTGAAATCAAAGCGCAGACAGGGATATCGCCTCCAGCCATCATCGCAGCTCTCGGCGGCAACAAACAGTCCCGGCAGCGAGCAAGATCGGGAGAAGCCGATTGATCAGCGCCAGTTAGCTGCATCGGGGCAGGGGGAGATGGAGGAGCAGCTCAATCACGTTCTTTTGGTTTCGCGCTGAACCTGCCTGATCGGGCTGGCCTGTTGGTCGAGCTGCGGGAATCTGGACAGGCTGGGAGCTGTGAAGGACCCGTGTTAGAAGCGGCCGGCATCAGCGCGCGGCTTCGCGGCGAGTGGGCCGTGCTCAGCAGCTCAAGACTCGTGCTCAACGATCAGGCCACGTCTTTGAAGATCACAGCGCAAGCGCCTGTTCCAACCTCCCAGAAAAGGTCCCCCTGCGGAGCAAACAACACCAGGGGAAATCGGCCGAGCTGCGGCCGGTCTGATCAGCGTGAGGGAATACTCCGGAAACAGTTCATCGAGGGTGCCAAGCTCCTGGCAAGCACCACCAGGGCATCGCTTCCTCCGCGCAGGAGAAAGCTTGGCGGGTGAAGACAGTAACGGGAATCTGGAGCAGACGCTCTGATTGCTCACTGATGAGAGGATTGGCGTATGCTCGCAGGAGAGCCACATTGGGCGAAACTTTCCTGTCACCACCAGCACCAGCGATTGGCCGCTTCCATCACACCGCCGCCGGCGCAGTCATCACCTCAATCGGCTTGAATCCCGCTCAGCCAAGGAATCGGCCAACTGATAGATCTCGTGCCCCGGAGCACTGCGGGCCGCCGAAACCGTGCGCCCATGACCTTGCGGGTCAGTGCGGTGAGGGGGCGGGAACACGGCCTCGCTGCCTGCAGATCTTGAGCGGTGCCGTCGATCAAGCGCCAGTCGTCGTGCGGTCGCTGCTTGTGGTAGCGAAGGCAGCAGTTGTGCTGAGGGCCTGCTCGATCAACGGGCGCTGGGATTGGCCAGCCCAACGGCCGTGGTAGCGCCCGTTCAGATCGTCCACCGTGCTTGATCGGAGTTCGCGCAATGACCGAGTAGGTGGGAGCTGGAGTGGGGGGAGAAGGGACTCAGCAGGAAGGGGAAAGCTCAGCAGGTTATTTTGGCCGATGGTGCCGGAGAGGGTGTTTCTTGGGTACCGGCCCCGACGACGGTGTCACCTTCTCGCCACCTTGAAACCATCAAGGTGGGAATGCTGCGAAATGCCCGTATTGACTGAGCGGATATTGGGGATTCTCATCGGGTGTGAGCTTGTAGACCCTTCAATTTGGCCTTCGACCTCCCTTGGGCGGATCTCTCAACGATTCGGGGCGCCATGCGGCAAGGGCCACACATGGCGCCCAGAAGTCGACCAAGGCACAGGCACATCACACGCTCTGGCACATTCCTGCTCGAAGGAAGCCATCGGTGACGGCGGTGGTGCTGGACATCCAACGGAACAACAAGGTTCCGGCAATCTAGCAAACGTTGTTCCCGCTTCCCCGCCGCACCGGTCACGAAACGTTGGAAGACAAAACGGCCCGGACGCGCGGGCGGGGAGGTTGTGAGGAGGTGCGACGCCGAAGCCCCCACAGACCGAGACTTACAACGCCTGTTCTCTGTCGTCTCCTTGGTCCAACAGTTAGGACCGGCCTGTGTCAGCTCCGGGCCTCCCGTACTTGGCCATGGCCGAGTGCTGAGGGCCTTCTGATAACTGTGCCTTCGGTGAGCAGGATGGGGCCACCACCACTCAACGACTGGCATCTTCCCGCAGGGTGCGGGCGCCAGGCGTTTTCATGGATGTGGCCAAGGCGCCCAGGCAGATTCTGGGTATTGCGTCATCGAGGCTTGCGGGCCACGCAGGATGGTTTTTTCCAGCTTTCCCGGGGTGCCACCTTGATGGGCGGGTTGCGCGGGGGCAACAACGGCGCTGGGGCGTGGGGCCACTTTTGCCCAGTGAGAATTCCGGCCGCGCCGGGGGCTTTCGCTGGCGGGCGATCGGTGAAAAACCGGGATCAAAATTCACGGGCATCGCGCGCAGGCATGCACTATTACAAAGATGTCCTCCGCGGTTTCCACGGATGGCCTTTCATCGGCGTATCACCCGGGCACCCGCGCCCCGCCTTTCCTTGTCGGACAGGTTCGTCGGGGCGAGCGGGCGGCGCAAAATCGGGCGACGGCGGTGGCCTGGAATGCCCACACGAGCACGGCCGCGGAGGTGCAGCGGCCCCGGGCGATCCCACAGCACACCGAATCTCTCTCT
>Ga0163217_1030674_pt1 | contig 12633 bp, 9 predicted proteins | sample SynspAceP_FD_185933 | JGI IMG/M metagenome (GOLD analysis project Ga0163217, IMG submission 185933) | Saline lake microbial communities from Ace Lake in Antarctica - Synechococcus sp. Ace-P (PacBio error correction) | ecosystem: Environmental > Aquatic > Non-marine Saline and Alkaline > Saline ... | reverse complement strand
GAACCTTATAATTTTCTTGTCGTTTTGGGTCGTTTAAACTTGTTAAAGGTCTGAAACTTTTTGGCTGAATTTTGCGCCTGTAGGCTGTAGTTTACCACTTACAATAATTTAGTGCAAAAAAAGTACGTTGTAGGTGTTTTCGTAGTTTTCATAACATTTGGATAAGCGGGTTAATTTCTTCGACAAAAATTCAATAATAATTCTGACGCAATTACTATAAAAATTCATAGGTTTTAGTTTAAAAAGTGTATTCATCGAAAATTTTATACTTTTTAACGACTAATTTTTAGATTGTACGATACTTTGTCGGGTCAAAATTCAGCCTCAAATAAAAAGTATTCAGTTTTCTCCATTTAAAATATTAACCCAATTTTTTACTGTCCAATTTCAATTTTAAAAAGAAGTATTACATTGTCATCCCAGCTTCATAATGAAGCACTTTTTTTAGAGGACACCTTAGCCTCTATTACCAATCAAACTTTAGCCGCCAAAAAAGTGATCATAGTGAACGACAATTCTACGGAGATACAGAAAATCATTATTGATAGGTATACCGCAAACGTTTCCTCTTTTATAAAAGTAAATACAGCCCTTCCTCAGACGAGCCACTTACCGGGTTAGTAAGCGTTATTCCATGCTTTTCGGAAAGGGTTTTGGCCTTGCTTGATGAGCCAATACGATTTTATCGCTAAAAACTCGATGCCAGATGTTACTTACCCCAAAAATTACTTGAAGAAATTACAGCGCCTTTTTAAAGTCTGATCCAAAAAATGTGGTTATCCGCAGTCGAGCGGATTTATTATGAAAAAACCAGTCCTTGGCGCATGGAAAAACTAAACCAGTCCGACTGCATTAAAAAAACATGTCGCGGGGCCATAAAAGCCTATTCTAAAGCCTGTTTTAAAGCTATTGGAGGATTAAAATGTGCTAGGGGGCTGGGGATCGGTTAGATGGAATATTAGGCTCAATATCATGGTTTTACTATTAGCACCAAGAGACACTGCAGGTAAAAACATCTTTAGGCCAAACAGGTGATCGGTAAACAAAAAAAAGCAAAGCTATTGCAAGGAAAAGCCATGTTTACAGATGCGCTACGGGGTTATATATTACATGTATTGCATCCCTAAAAAATGCCTGAAACAAGGTAAGGTAGCTGCCTTTTTCGATAATATGAAGGGCTATTTTAGGCAAAAAAAACAAAAGAACCCTTTTAGTATCATCCTTAGAAGGCCAAATTATCCGTGCTTTACGATTGGAAAAGGCATCCAAAAAAACAATTGTTTTAAGTTATTCTCAACCACCTAACACTGCCTATTCAGCAGGCCAGATAGCTAAAGTTTATCCCTTCCGCATCCTTAATTTGATAATTAAAAAACGTTAGCGAAGTACAGCGTTTACCTTAGTGTTTTTGACTACTACTTACTTAAAACTTTCAAAACAATTAGGCTGTCCTGTTGTTTCCACTTGGAAAAGAAATTTACCTAACCAAAGCCAGCATGGTTAGTGCAATATCCCGGAATTGTTGTTTTTTTTTCAAAGTTTCGCCCTTTTTTATTTCCTTTCCCATAAAACAAACAAGGTACGTGTTGCGTACGGAAACGGAGACCCCCGTGTGTGGATCCTTTTGACGTTGCACTAGCACCGATATACCACGAGTTCAATTAGCGTTAGAACATCCCCTGAGCGTTCCTGACTATACCCGTTTTGGAGCAATGAGGTATCCCATGGGTGTTTAATTATTGGCCCCACATTTGCTCGCCTGTATACACCATGGCTATTACCACCGTATGACATGAGCCTTTAGCGAACTGCTCTGTAACTTTCTGCTAAAATGTTAAATCTAGATTTGATGATGTTATGATCTAAAAAAACAGCTGTTCCGTTAGAGCTATTTTTCACAATACTCTTCGGAGCCATAGCTATATTTAAAAACTCGCTAAACCTTTCTCTTGGTTACTTTGAAATCCGTTATAACCACCAGGAATTTTAGGTAAATCTCTAAAAAAAGCAGGCACATGAAACCTGCAGCTGAATCTGCCGTTAAAAAAACAGTATTACTCCCCTTTGCCAACTTTAGGGAATCTAAGGTGCTTAAAAGGCGCTCAATATCTTGATCTAGTCTTTAAATAGGTGTCTTGTACTTCTTTAGAATTCACGCATATTTATACCATACATAATCTGACTCGAATAAAACTTACTGCTAAAAAATCGGGTAATAGCGTTCCAGCCCTTAGGCTTTCACATCCAGTGACGCTATTGCAAAATCGGTAGTTAAATTATTACCATAGGGCGTTTCCTTTTAATATCAAAATTGACCATTGCGTATCCCATTTTAGCGCAGGTAATCAATAGAGGAAATGCTGAATTTAACCTCTCCTTTAAACAAACCTTCGTAGTCATTTATATCGGTGCCACTCTCCACAATAGCTTGAAATATCTTGAAGCTTGTCCATTGATTTTTATAAGAATTCTGCCTTATCGAGCTATTGAAATCACTCCACCATTTTATGGCAATTGGTTCATATAAAAAGTACTGCGTAAATCCAGCTCCCTTTCATTTGTCCATGAAAACCAAATAAGCTCCATTCGCGGCGTAACCCCCCTGGCAAAAACCGCACCTCTATCTTTTAAGAAATAGCAATAACTTTGCCTTCGCATTTGGGTATGCAAACGCAGTTCATCAGTGATCGTAGAAACGCTTTGTTTCAAATGGAGACATTTTGACCCGCATCTGAGGTGGTCCCCACTGATTTCATAACTATTCGTTCAGAAAACACAATACACTTCTTGTATCGCTTACTTTATCGTAACAATTATTACCAATGATACCGTGCGTAGCGGGTGTTGCCTCCTGTATACACCGATGCGTGTCCCAGGCGCGGTGTAGGTTGGAGCAAAGTTAAAATGATTATTTATTACAGTTAAAACCTTCACCCCACTAAGCGTTTAAAACCACCTTCACCGTAATGATTCAGAAATCTAGTGATATTAGTCAAAGCGCATTTGATCCACTACAATACCAAACGCACTAATTTTGAGATGTGGTAAGGGGTTGTTAAAAACTACCTCTTGCTCTTGCTTTTGATCTTTATCCCTATTTTTGATTTTCGCTGCGCGTGAATAACACTAGTAGCGAAAACAAAAAGCTACTAAGAGCAAAAAGGAGAATTAATTTTATTCGGTTATCATGAAATTAAATTTTAATTACAAAAGATAGAAAATACTCAAATAAACGCTTATACAAAATAGAAACAAAGGGTTAAATTAAAGTAATTTTTAATGGCGGCCGTAAGCCCTTAGATACCTCAATAAAAGTAGCTCCTACTTTTTTTTCTTTATCTTCTTTTGTTGCAAAGTTTCAAGTGACAAAACAATTTAATATTATCTATTTTACACTATATTGGTTGGTTCCAGTTTATCACACTTCAGATTCCCTAAATTAATGAATTACTAAGCAGCAATTGGCATTATTTTATCAATGATTCGTGAGGTTTTTAAAAACCTACTAAATGGGAATAATTGAAATCGCTTATTTTAAAAAGGAAAATTGGATGAGCTAATTTATAGCTTCTCTTTGGGAATTATTATATTTATATTCATTCTTTATTGTGCTGTATTACCATTCAAAACAGCACTCAACTTAAACGAATCCTATTTAATCCCTAAAAACCTTATTGGCTTTACCGCAAGGCAGTCGGTGATTTTAGAGTTTGCCCCCACTTTTGGTTTCCATAATTATGGCAGGTAAAGTAGGTTCTTATATTTACGTCTAGTATATGGAAGTATGTTGAGAGTACTGAACAGAATTTGATGCCTTAGAAGTTATGGGCCGTAAATAGCGCTGAACTATCTGGTATTCCCAAAAATAATTGCCATGCTTTTTTATCCCTTTGCGATTTCTATAGGATGTTTGTAGGCATATTTGGCGGTATGGTTGCTGGAGTTTTGGTGGCTTTTAACAAGTGCTGATTTTATAGACGGGACTTCAGTGTAGATTTTAAATCCGTTTCACGTTGACCTATGCGTTTCTAAAAACTATAGTGTATTTTGCTTTAATAATTGCAACGGCCCCTTCGTTTCACGGATTTTACATGAAAGGTGGTGGCTTTAGAAAGTGGGCAAAGCAAGTACTACGGCTTTACGTATTGGACCAGCGTATAATTATTGTTGCAAATTATGTTTAACTCAAACTTTTATCAGGCTAATTGATCGAAGTAAAACGGCACATACACAAATCTTTCGGAGATACTGAAGTTTAAAAGGATTAAACTACTACTTTGTTGAAAAAAGCGAAAAACAAATTTGATCATAGTCAAAGTCGGTTTGGTAAAACAGTATTTTTTAAAAGTTTGTTAGGGCCTTTTTCAGCCTGAAAGGGAAAAACTATTGTATACCCAATGGAAAATTGCGTATTTCTGAATTAAAGGCCTGAAACAAAAGAGGAGCTTACGCCAAGAAATGGTATGGTTTTCCAACGGCAGCGCTTTATTTGATTTTATGACCGTAGGAAGGCAATGTTATGTTTCCTTTAGAAATGTTCACCAAACAGTCAAAATCTGAAATGCAAGACCGTGTCAATAGTGTATTAAAGCGTGTGGAACTATAGATTGATGCCCATAAACGCTTTCAGCTGAAATTTCAGGTTGGAAGCAAAACAAGAGTAGCTATTGCTAGCGGCGATTGTAAATGAATTCCCTAAATTTTTATTTTTGTGACGAACCTAATTCTGGTTTAGATCCTTAATACGGCCTATTTTAATATAACCTATTCAAGAAATTCTTATGACATCACTACCGTCATCAATACGCATGACATGAAAACTCTGTGATTGGAAATTGGCCAAAAAATACTTCCTTTAAAAACGCTCGACTTAAGAGTGGAAGGACCAATAAAGAAATTTTTAAAACCGATAATGCTGCCAGTAAACTGTATTTTGTGTATTTCATCTGACTTGTTTAAAAAGTTACGGCCAAATGTATATTGAGGAAACGCCAATTTAAATATTTTTTCCCTAGAAAGTAAAAAAAAATTCTAACCAGATCAAGAAAGTTTAGCCTCTTAGTATTTTATCGCCTACAAAGTTCAAATGTTGCTTATACCCAGGCCTTATGATTATTCTCAACTGTATTTTTATTATTTCAATAATTCCAAAGCGAAGTCGTAACCAATCCCATTAGTTTTTTACCCATCAGCAAGCAAGCTTGGCGTCTGTTTTGCTATTTTTTTTCCATTGCGCTTCAAAATACGGGTAATTAGTGTCGTTTTTGAAAATCAGTCGTAATGGTATTAGGCATAACTTAAGCGATGCCAAAATTGTTTCATAATTATGCTTGGGCTTCGGCGCTAATGTCCTGAAAATGGTATTGTGTGGAGGCCATTTTTTTCAAGCGCACTAAGTCTTGTCTCTAATAACTTAATACGCTCATCTCTTTACTTAAAAGCTTGCCTTTTCGTTCATAAAGCTCATTTTCACGTATTTAAAACTGATCCAATTTCTCATTTTTAGATCCTGAATGATTCTCAACTCTGTTTCCTTTCAGATTTTTTGAAAATCACCAATCCATAATATTATTCCAACATAGAAATTAATTCATCAGGCACTAATTTTCGTCACCCATAAAAAACACAACCTTCAATCACAGAATTTTAAGCTTATCCTCCTTGCGAAAAATTAAATCAAATAAAAGATTTATCGTTTCCCATGGTATTCAATATTGTAAAATCGGTCTAGAAAAATAAACCATTTCCTGCAAAAATTCATATTTAGCAATACTACTATTTATAAATTGTTTGTGCGTCACTTTTAAATAAATAGACTCTTTCCATGCCTGAAAAAAGGTCCATGATGCAGGCCACCAAATCGCAATAGCCACTAATGATGCTATTCTTGAAATAGTTCTTTCTGCGCTTGCGAATTGCATAACGCCACCATCGGAAATTTTCAAAAATTTTTATGACCAAAAAATCCGCTATTCCAATAAAAAATAGTATTAATCGTTAGAACAAATTACATGGCACCCGTGCATTTATCCCAATTGCCAATGCGCTAAACGAAAAGCCTACGGGTTAACACCCAATGGCGGCATTAAGGCCGTTGCCAATGGCTACTCCAAAAAGAATTACACTCGCTATAGTTCCTTTTTTAGCTTCTAAGCAATCACCAAAGCAGACCACCAAAAAAGGCAATCAACACATCACGAATTATCAGGAGCCAGTACCGTGCTAAAAAGACTCCGAAGATTCGTCTTTATAAAGGGGAAAAAAAAGCAAAAAAATAGATACGCAAGTTAAATACTTAGGATCACCATTGACAGCGAAGTTCTTTAAGGAACGACCTAAGTACGACATCATTTTATAGCCAAGGAAAAGCCCCATTCTTAAAATAGCCCCATTAAAGGCGAAATTAACATCGCACCAATTAACTACAGCCGTAGAATTTGCATTTTAACCCTACGGATGCAATGGAAAATAGAACCAAGATTAAATCCAAAGAGGTTGCCCCCTTAAACGGGAATATCGCAATAATAGACTCTCGTGTGCTTCTTGATGGTGTTATTCCGAATTGTCAAGCCAGAATCTGTTAAAAAAATGCTTCACAGAACCCAAAAGTCCTTTAAAGTCCTTTTTACATTTTCACTTTTACCAGCTTCATTGCTATTGGAGAAACGTGATCTTGTTAACTTCCGTCTGCATTATATTAAGTTATACTGGTTACCAAACTTATTTTTTAATCTTTGACAAGAACGTTGCTTTAATATTCTTGTTCTTTAGCTTAGGGGTAAATTAATAAAAGCGTCTTCCTTATCTACAAAATGATATAATCCTTTTAAACCATCCACCCCACAATAATTTTATCTTTTGAGATCGAATCATGTTGCCCACTTAGCATCTTGACTCAAAACTTTACTGTTCACTACAGGCATTGTTGATGTTCATCTTTATCTAATTTATTCATATAACGAGCCCAAGTTCCCAAATCCTTCCAACAAATGTGGCTGCAATACAAAAATGTGCTTTTGAAGGATTCTTAAAATAGCAATAATCTATCGATATATTTTCAGCTTTTGGATAATTCTCGTTGATAAAATCCTGTTCATCCTTGGTATTATAAACTGCTATTCCTTTTCAAATAAGGCAAAATTCAGAAGGTTGATACTTTTAAAAGGCATTAATTAATTGTTTAGGTTAACACTCCACATAAAAATACCCGCAATTCCACAGAAAAAATTTACCTGTGCAATAAAATCTTTAGCGGGTTTCATAGTCTGGTTTTCTCTTAAATATTGATTACTTTTTTTTAAGTCCCACACCACTGGCTTTTTCAAATTCGATATACCAAAACCCGTATTTGGGAAGGGTAGGATTTATACCAAAGTAATCAATACACTTCTTTTCACAATTTTCAAAGCTTGTTTTCACATTTCATTGGCAAAGGCAGTTTCGTTTCAATCCAATGATCGCCTCGGCGCACAATCATTACCGCATCAGGGTTTTGGCCTTTTGAATTTTCAAAAGCCGACGTACAAAAAATACAAGCGTGCTGTATTTCGCAATGGCAAGGTATCTAACACACTTGCGTCCGTCTTTTACTAAAGGGGTTAATTGCTGCAAGCAACCCAAAATCGTATAGCGCTCGTTCGTCCAAAATTAAAATTTGCTCTGTGGGAACAAATTTATTTAAGGGCGTGTTTAAATGTTTTTTTGAAATTAAAGGTATCTCCGGTACCTAACATATCATGAAAAACTGCTTCGGGTTATCGGTAGTGTCACTAGCAAAAACGAGAACAACGCACCGGCCATGAGTACGCATAATAATTTTATTCATTTTTTTTAGTCTTTTTTATACCAATTCAAACTTCGGCATTGCGGCTGAAACAGGTATACTTTTGCCCGTGCGCCAACTCTGCACATTCGTATTCGTTTTACTTTTTTATTTCCTTTTTTAAAGATGCGATCCATTATGGATTCTAAAAATACTCCCGATGCAATTCAAAAAACATTAATTGGTATCGGTAGCTTGAAACATCATAGTTTTATCAGCGCTAATGATAATTTTGCATCGGGTATCACATACTCGCACTTGCGGTTTCTAAAATGATTCGCTATAGGGGTAATACTTTGGAGGATATTTTTACCTCAGGACGAATAAAGCGCCAACATTAAGCGTTGAAAAGAACGTTTTCATTCTAAACCCATGTGGTTTAATGCTTCTACCATATTTTTCAAAAAGCCCACTTAAATGCGCAATTTCATGCACTAAAGTCATTAAAAATCGGTATTTATTTAAAGAGGCGTTTACGCGTAATTTTTGTGAGACCCATTAGGCAAAAACGTCTGATAATCCCCATTGCCTGGGTAATCCGCTGATTTACAATTTTAAAATTCACACTATTTACCTTAATCAAACTCCATACACAAAAGTATCGAGCGTTCCGAAGGTATTTTTCTAGTGTTTTTTGCCATGTTGCAAAACATTAGTTATAAATTGAAGCTGGTGTAAAAAATACGAAAATTCAAAGAGAACTTTTCATTCTTTCATTCATTTTCCAAAAATTAATCAATTAAAGCGTATGCTACTTCACTTGCAGAAAGTTTCCCATTATAAAACTTGTTTTCCTGTCAAAGCAAATTCTTTAATATAAAGCAGCCATTTCTTAAAAGCGGTGTTGGTTGCTTTTTGGTAGCCCGGAAATGCTTCTTCTAACATTCGTTTGTACTGCTCCTAAGGCTAAAACATTAAAAGAGGGACCTGATTCCTTTGAACCCTCTACTGCCCATAATTTTCGTTAAGTAATAACCGCCGCCTTACTTGAACTTTAGGCCGCTAACCCCGGAAAAATTTCAATACTTCTCCTTGTACACCTCCATAGAACTTATTATGTTATGAATAACGTGTCCTGCTTGCTTTGCACTTCTGCCATCCAGCGCACCGACTACTTTTCGTGACACTAGCCACTCCAAAAACGTTTTTACTTTATACACTTCTTCAAACTCAGTTTCTGTGGTTTTCTAAAAAAGGCTTATTCAGTAACCTACCCGCGATTATTAATCAAAATATTCTACTGCTTCCGAATTCTGCTTTATAAAATCATCTAGCTTTTGTTAAATCGTCGGTTTAGCCACAATCGAATGGAAAAGTGAAAATATTTTTTTTATGGCTTTAAATCGGAAATAGGCTTTATTGACGTTTCGAGATAAGCCAATACTTGGATGCCCTTCATTGGCAAAAAGTTGTTGCCATTTTCCAAAACCGATACCTCTGCTATGCCCCAGTAATAAGTAATAGTTGCCATTAGGTTGTATTTTTATTTCTTTTGTAGCTGCATTTTACAATACCGAAAACCATCGAATAGAATTTATTTACGACGGGTTGCCATGTGATCAAAATCCATTTTAGCTGCCGTCATCACCCACCTTATGTATATGGTCAAAAGTTGGTGAAATCGAAGGTGCAAAAGCGTTTGCAGACGGCCACTTTAAAAGCGGTTTATGAAAAGCAAATTATCAGAAACGCTTAAACAAAGTTCCATTGCTTGGCGAAGGTAAAAAAACCCAATAAATTTTCACCACTATAGGCATTGGCAACTTCTGCCATTATTTGAATTTTCGTACCAGTGACATACATAAAAGTAATCTTTTATTCTTGTAAAAAGCCACACCCAACCATTTTCAAAAATTGAGCATAGTGTACAAGTCTACTATTCTCATTTTAAGCGTTCTGCTAAATCCTTGATATATATCCCAGTATATAAACACCCTTTTCTTATAACCATCAAGAATACCAAGTAAATAGTGCGAAATAGAGCACTGAGTACTTACTTATTATCTGTTATCTCCAACCCCTGTAACAATAAGCAATAAAGAGGTAGATGCCGCGTGCCATTATTTCTAAAACTATGACCCTAAATTAGCTATTACGAAACAAGAAGGTAAAGGTTGTTTCCATAGATACACGGCAAGCAGTTCCTCATTAGGCCCGCATTAGCAATAAGCATCGCTACCATATAGATACATATGTGTGAGAGCGTAGATTATAATCTTGTTTACCAACTAATCCCAATCGCACATTGTCCGTACCTCTCGCTACTGGAATAAGTCACAACATCGTTTTAAGCTTTGGCATCATTCCCCTCCAAGAACACCTACAACATTATATGCTTGTTTGTTAAAATTTGATCATCATGATATGATATGGTATAAAGCATCTCAGATTTAGTGCTACCATTTTTAACTTTCGTCAATCTTTTTAACTGGAGTTTAAATATTATGAGACTACCGTTTTCTTTGCCCATGATTATAAAATTAGACTTCCTACAGGAAATTATATTTTAATTTCATATGATATGTTCATTTTCTTTTAAAATAGGATTAAATTTCTTCAATTCTAATTCTATCAGGAGTGTTCCTTTTTGTTTCTTTGTGTAATGTATCTTTATTCAGGCCTGCCTGACTCTATATTTAGTGCTGCGTAGCAGTTCCATATATCACTTGGATTCTAATAACCTTGCTTAGCATTTACTATAATTTTTTTGTATATAGCTTTAGTTTAATCCATTTGCGATTAGCTTCTTCAAAACTTGAGAAATCCCCATTTTTATTGATGGATTTAAGCCTCCGAGCAGATACTTTAAAGTAACCCAACGTCTTCTTCAGGAAATGTAAAAAACGGTTTTTTGGAAGATTCACCATTGAAATCTTCTAGTTTTGTTATGGAAAACTATAACAATTGTCCAAACATAAGCTCTCTTTTTAATCCAGTTTAAATTTCGCAAACTTTTGACATATGCTAGGGTGTTGTCGTTATTTTATAAACAGGATGCCAAATTTAATTATTCTATTATGGGACGTTACAAACTTTCTTATTTGATTATTAAAATTTCTTTTTGAAGCAACTCAAGTGACCTTATACACAGACTTTTAACTACCTTTCTCGCTGACTTAATACCCCTTTCACAATTTCTCAGAAAAGACAGCTTTTGGACTTGCAACAGCAATAATACAAATACGTTCACGTCCTATTATTGAGTCTCCTTTCGGGACGGTCCGGCATTCCAGTGTGGCAATTGAAAAGATCGGTATTCATCACTAATTTCGCACATTGCTGCCATTGCTTCAACTATCTAAGCACGCACTCACCACGAATGCGTTTCTCTATAAATTATAGTTCTTTTGCCACCTTTTATCATTTTAGCCTCTGTGGGCAGTTAACTTACTATATCCTTTATAAAAGGCAAGATGCCTCCTGGAAATTTGGGTGATTAAATTCGCTATTTTCCCGCAGTAAAACTTTCGCAGTACTAAGGTACTTCCTTTTGCCGGTGAGTAATTGATTGTTCTTCTAAAAATTCAATCATCTTCCTTCACCATGCATTTATTAAATCATGAAAGCAAGCATAATAGTTTTTCTTTATTCTCAACTTAAATAGTTATTTCATCTAGGGTTTCCCTCCCTTGTACTTAATCGCAAACTACTTTATACTAAACTATGTAAATTATAGTAATGTTCTATGTTGGAGGACAAGCCTCTTTCACTTGAATTTTTTCAGCAAAGCGCACTTTCTCTTATTTAAGATACCATAGGTGATAATTGTTTTATTTACAATAAAAGTTCTGGAATACTCCTTCTGAATCTTAGGATCACTTGGGCTCCATTAAAATACTTCTCAAAGGCACGGCCTTGGTTAAGGACACTAAACTGAGGATGTACCGCTTAATCACATTGCCTGGTAGCGTATTGTTAAAACCATTAGGCATTATGTTAAAACTTGAGCTTTTGAAGGACTAAAGCCTGATTCTTATTTATTGCAAAAGTGGCGCTGAAATATATTTACTATCTCCCACATGACGTTAAAACCTCTTGATTTTCTACCAAGGTAAATGTTTTGAATATATTTCAATAAGTATTATGTTTGGTAATATCGTCTTTTGTGGACAAAATTATCACATTTGCATGGTAATAACAACAATATCGGCTCGCGATTCAGCTTCTTCTAATGCTTTGAGAATATGATTGCGGGTTACATCTTGAATTATAATTTTGAACCACTTGAAACCCCAATTTATAAATTCTTTTGATAATATATAGGCTTAAGTTTTATTACCAATCTGACCAATAAGAATTTTCAAACGCAAATGGGTTAATAATTTCTTGCAAACATTAAAGATTAAAAGTCTTTTTAAGTTCAGCACAACCTACTTGCGATAAATATCTTTTTTTTTTACGAAAATAATTATATCTGATTTGTGCTCGCTGTATACTTGTTTCCCTAAATTTTTTTCATCTCTTTAGGGCTCCCGGGTATCGTGTTTGCTCCATCCCAACAAATCTCATTTTCTTTAATTTTAGTTGGGGCTAATTGATAATAAATTTAGTGGATTTTTAGTTTTCTTTTATTGCTTTATCATATATATTTGGACCAAATTCTCTGGCAACTCATCTAAAACAGAAAACCACAGAGGATCATTTCGTAAATCATAGAGTTCATTAATGTCCCGACTCCATGATTGAAAATGTAATTTGTATTTTCTCCGTCCGCACAGCAATTATTTAAGAGTCGGAGTGCTTGGATAAGCCATTTTCCCAATAGTACTCATAGAATAACTTTGTCTCGCCACTCGGCTCTTTTTGTTTTT
>Ga0163217_1055401_pt1 | contig 12634 bp, 4 predicted proteins | sample SynspAceP_FD_185933 | JGI IMG/M metagenome (GOLD analysis project Ga0163217, IMG submission 185933) | Saline lake microbial communities from Ace Lake in Antarctica - Synechococcus sp. Ace-P (PacBio error correction) | ecosystem: Environmental > Aquatic > Non-marine Saline and Alkaline > Saline ... | reverse complement strand
TTCGAGCAAGACTCGCCCTTTTTAAAAATATGGACGGAAATTTGCGTCTGGGATGTGCCCACGGCAAGAAGAATTGGAAGCGTGATCAAAGGACTTCTTCGGAAAATTTGCAAAAAATTAGAGCTTTTAAATTACATGGATCTCAATACACCTGGTGTTTTACAGGTTCATCCAAAGCCACCTATTTTTCAGCGGAGTAAATCCGTACTTAATAATGTCAATTTCTCAGCTGGAGCAACACGAGTTTGGTTTCTCATTGGTCGTAACAGGAAAGTGGAAAAAGTCACGTTCAAGGAACACTCTATGCGGGATGTGAAACTGAAAAGTGGAAATGGGGGAAGTGGCAGGTTCTCGACCTCTATGGAAAAATAAATCAAGATAAATCCCATTTCTCAGACGGGCGAAAAGCGGAATCATCTTCTTCAAGATTTTTCAACTTTTCAACGATCGGGAACTATGTAGCTGCACAAAACTTGTCCTTCGTAATAAGGCTTAACAGGTTGGACCGACAAGCTGAAAATCAAGTCCAAGGATATGGCTGATCATCCGTACTGATCTAGTGCGATTTGGAATGAGCCTTAGCATAAAATGCCGCACCAACTTCGGCGTGAGCAGCAGCGTGAGGTTATTGCCAGGAGCACTTTTTGAATGAACCCTCAATCCTACTGGGCTGATGCAGCCTACCGCCCGCAACTTAGACCCAGACGTGGCCGTGGGCATTTTCAAACGTTTCCAGAAATTCAATAAAAAAGGGGACTGCGAACTTGGCTATGGTCCACACAATCATGATTTGCTCCGAAAATATCCCATATCGAGTACTACAATGTGAGAACGGAGAACTATGGATAGTAAAACTCACGATGTTTCCTTCGGTCACTCCTTCTAAAATTATCTCAAAATCAAACATGATCCTGAGAAATTCGTTTGCTAGGTCAAATAAACTAGCTTATGAAGGACGCCCTTCAATCTAAATTCCTACTTAGCAGTTAATTATTCACAGGTTTACTCTTCTCTTGTAAAGGATTGAAGAGATTACCATCCTGAAGATCCAAAGAGCAATGCTGCGGTAATAAATAGGTGGATTTTAGGACATTAGGATGAGGGCTTTATTATTGGCTTAGAAATCTAGGAACTCCAATAAGTGAAGATTTCAAGTCCTGAGAATTATTTCGAGGCATTTGTTGTTTAGGCCTACAGATCGTTTTTTCTGTCATCTATCCTGATTACCAAGAATTGATCAATTCACTAATGGAATTCATTTAGATGCAGGGCTTATGAATTTATTCTATACCGAGAAAGTTCGACTAGTATAAAGTTTTTGCAGAAGTAATCCTACATCAAAAAAAAATAGTCCAGCCATCAGCCGTTTGATTTTGAAGCGCGGGAGACCGGAATCACCGCAATAAATACCGAGAATTCACAGTCAATAAATTTAGAGAAGTATTAGGATTGGACTGAAGTCGAACCCATAACATCACATATAGCAGCTACAATAGCACTGAAATCAATACACTGCCAAAACCTTGAAGTAATGGTCTTTACTCCAGTTACAAACTTATCAGAGAAACCCCAAATTTTTGGATACTTATTTATACCATTCAATAATGAAAGATTGGTAACGTAGTGTACACTTTCTTCTCACCAGGACCAGGAAATGGCAGCAAAACAATTTGATAATGAAACTGATTGCTATATGCCAAATTCCAAAGCTGCAGGTGTAAACAACCTGATAGTGGAATTTTAGGTATAATGGAGGGGATTTGTTTTTCTTCGGCCATCAACTTAGCCAGTCTATTGCTCCAGGAGTTTACAAATACAAATGTATTTCAAAAACAAAAAATACAATTCATGTATCATGGATCAGATTCCAGAAACTACGCGATGTAAAGGACTACTTTTGTGGCAAAAAAACGAGAATTAGGAACTACGCTTTCCGGAAAATGAATCTATATCTTGGACCTTCTTAATCGGACAGGCCTAGCTTCGAGCTGATCGTTATGGCTTAAAAACCTACATGGATTGGTTTTCTTAATTGGGAATACTACACGGGAAAAAACGTGTAGGTTTCAATTCCACTTGAAGATGAGGGCTAATCCGGAAAAATAAATACGGGATTCTTCGATCGTTACACAAAAGTTTCAAAACAGCTTAGATCAATCCGACTATTACCACTTGATTCAAACCAAATGTGGAGGCTTTTGGAATCAGCTGAAACTCCTGTTACCGCTGGGTGATAAAATGAAACAATTGCTTCGGCAAAAGCGATAGCTCAAATCACGCGGCACTTCCCCACTTGCGGAGAATCCTGAAATCAGAGCGAAAGGCGACCTAGGCAGCTTCTTTGGATCGAAAAATGCGTGCTGGAAGAATGATTGAACCATCACATCGATCAACTAGTTTTTTCCTTAAGTCCAAAATTAATACGGATCTATATTTTTGATTTTCTTCCTGGGAAAATAGTTTAGGGTCTTGGTGATATTATTCCAGTTTTTAATCCAATTGAAGCTTTGTTGGCTTATTTCCTACCAAACAACGATTATCTCTGGATAGCACTACTACTAATTTATGTTATCAGAATGTTATCTTTTTCAGATCATCTTTATCTTTCTGTAATGGCTTAACCTTTGATAAAAATTACGGAAGTAGTGCTCGAGATCGTTGCCATTTATTTTAATTCTTTCCATCTATTTTTTAGGAAGTTTAGCTTCTTGTCAGGAGCCGTTCATTCGACCAAAAATAAACACGTTGGTACAAAGCGGATATAACTAGAAAAGGACAATGGGTAAACTAATGTACTCTAGATTCATTCCTGCTCAGCCTGCTACTTTCCTTGATACTAACCACTGCAGCATATTTTATTTTTTCTTTAGTGCATAAAAAAAACCGATGTTTAAAAAACACCGGTTCGTTATAGGACCTTATACGAATAAAGGGATTACATCCGCCTTGTTTCAAATTTTCTTTTGCAAGATTAAAGTTTGGTTCAAGCTGGATCGCCTCCTCAAAAGCCAAACTTGCTTCTGCTTTAGAGCCTTGATCCAAATAGATCAATTCTTTTAGGTTCAAGGCCGGCCGCTTTCATGCCAACTTCTTGTGTTCTCAGTCTGAGAAGAAAACTGGGAATCCAATTTATCATCTGGCTGGTTGGTATTTTTAGGAAAGCATGGTTTACCGAAAATTCAAAGCCTCTTGGTACTTCTTGAGGTTATATTGAATAAATGCAGACTTGTTATTTAAACTGAAATTATCCTCCAGTCAATAAGTTACAGTCGTTCAAAAGTGAGGTAAGCTGCGACTCTAGAGCGCCTAATTGCCTCCAAAGAAAAATGCTGCAATTTCCAAGAACATACTTGTTTTCCATTCCACTTGAAGAATGTCCAAAGCAACTTAAAGCTTGCTGAGGTATGGCCATCTCATTTTCCAAAGTAATAGACTTCCAAGTAATTCTGGAGGGAGCGAAGATTCCTTCTGGCGTTTCTGATTATTAAGCTGAACAACTATGTCTTTTGCAGCCTGAAAGTCTCATTATACCGCAACGCCCAATTGATAAGCTGATTGACTTGAATATTTCAATTACCCGCTTAGTTATTGGGATCTAATTTTGGGCAACGAATCTGTTGGTTTGGGCGACAAGATGTATTAGCGCAAATCACGAAGAATCAGGCAGAGATAAAAACGTGCTCATTTTTTAGTGTAGTTTTTATTTGATTGTTTTTTCTTAGCGTTTATTTACGGGGGTCAACCCCTTCTTTTTGGCGATTTTTGAAACATCAATTCGCGTGGCCTCATAGGATTGTTATGAATTCGGCCTTCCAATATAGCTTCTTTAATTCTCTTTGATCTCACCTACAATTTTTTGAAAGGCTCGAGATAGAATAACTTGATGACCTCTTTCCGCCCGAAATTGGAGGTTGAAAATTCGCATTTGATCTTTTTCTTCTACCTCCAAAAAGCTTCTCGTCAACTTTATCAAAATTTTCGAGTAGCGTTTTACTTTTTTATTAATCTTCGAGGTCACATCGGCCCAGGCAAAGCCATGAGTATCGATTGCATCAGCATCAAATAGTAATCTCCTCAAGGCGGAATCCATAACTTTCATCTGATTAAGGCAATTGGGCGTAAATGGATGCGTACCAACTTTTGCACATATTCATTCGATCATCCATTGGCAATTTCAAAACGGTCTGAAGATTTTCAGGGAACCATCCGGGCGCCCTTGTCTCATGTCCGTGAAATGTCCAACCAAACTTTATTATTGAAGCGTTTTTTCGTGGGCTGCTTAGCAATATATGGAAAGAATCGCCGCCCATCTCAAATAGAGATTCATCACTAACTTGGCAGACATTATCCAAGACTGAAGCGTATGAATAGAATTATCCTTGTGCCGACTTTTGTCATCCACTTGAGTCTACACCCTTGAAGTGCGACCATTTCTGGAAAAAAACTTCTTTGCAAAATTGGTTACCGGCAAATAGGGCAATTTGAATCCAATAGGAAAGGCTTTTTACAAATAATTTTATTCAACTCACGATAATTCGTCAGCGGAAATGATTTCCAAGGCGCGAGCATTTCACCTAAGCAAAAAAGGTGTCGGGCTCGATATCAAAATCCAGTTGAGAGGCAAATCTAACTGCACGAGCAATACGTAGCGGAATCGTTCGGAAAAAGTAATCGAAGGCATTCAAGTGGCGTACGAATGGACTTCTTTTTGATATCAGCCAATCCCCGAAAGGATCGACTAAATTCACCAAAATTTTTCTTATCAAAGAAATGGCCATCGCAATTATGGTGAAATCTCTTCGTTCCAGATCCTCCTGTAACGTACCATCTGTCAACGGATTGGGACTTTCGCGACTCTTAATCTATAGGGATTCCTTTCTGGCTCCTACAAAACTCAAGCTCATTACTCCTCCAAATTTGAGCATGCCGTCCCGAAATTTTTTAAAACAGAAAGTGAACATGGTAATCGAAACTGGCCCTTCGCTTTACTCTTCAGCAGCTTGATCCACTGCCCACAAAGTGAAGTCATGTTCTTTTTACAAGGTCGTCCAAGTACTAAATCCCGAACAAATCCACCTACAACATAGGTTTTCTAATCAAGGATTTTTGGCAGCTTGAGCTTACTTTAGAAAAAAAACTTACAACTTCGTCTAGCTGTGATTTGAAGTTTCATCCTTTGATAATTTTTTACATCCCCTTCCGCTCCAAGCATGAGTCTTTAACATTGAGGACTGAATAATGGAAATTACCAAAGCAGTCTCTTTCAAACACTTCTTCCTTGTATCCAGTTTTGACCAGAATTGGTGAGAAAGTTGAAAGAGAAATTTTGTTCCAACTAGCTCTCGAATTATAGAAAATTTCAGATTGCCCGTCTGCTAAGTGGTGGATTCAAAAAAGTCTTATTTGCGGGAACCTATGATAGATAGTCGGCTTCGAAGCGTATTCTACAATATCCAGTGAGACTCAGAGAAAAATGGCTTGCCCAAATGCCCTCGGATTTGAAAAACAGTTCAAAAAATCAAAAAGATCCAAATCTTCCCCCATACTTGGCTCCCAGTCCTCTGGCTTTTAATGAAGGTCATCACTTTTCCCATTGCCCTTCTTTGAGATGGAGAAATGCCATCCGTTCTTTATTTTTTTTGCTCCTAAAATCTTGCTAATTCCAAAACGAGTTATTTTTTACAAAAATAATCAGATTTATCCGAAGAGATGGAACTTTATAGAAAAGCAATGTGGAAATACATAATCATCTGGAGCAGAATGAAATTTCTTTGTTAATGGGATTAAAAGTCAAATGAATCGATATATTAAACGTTACTCTAGCTAGGAAAAGATGCGTTTGAAAGAGAACAAGAAATAACCTTCTGCTTAGAATCTCAAATGAAAAATATTGTTTTATCGAGGATGAAAAAATGTATTTTGATACCCTTCAAAAAGTTAATAAATTACCGAACTATTAAACTTGCTCTGACCAAAAAGAGGATTTGAGCCAATTCAAGATCAAATGGATAAGGGATTAAAAGAGTAAGCACATGATTCATCCTTCGTTAACTTTCCCAAATCCAATATTAAGTGCTATCGCTAGCCAGCAATAGTTGACTATTTTGAAACCTACAATTGTCACCAATAGAGTTAGGCGATGATTAGTAACGTGTATCCAATTTCTATTTGAATATAATGCTGTATTTTTTTTGCCAAAGTAGTCAAAGCAAGGCCTTAATTATTGAGAAATATACCAATTCCTAATATTTCCAGTGCTGGAAGCTCCCCTAATACCTTTACCATCTCATCCATATAGTTTTAATACACCCCCGGTTAGGTTTCAGTATATTGAAACTTTATCGGTGCTACTCTTTTGATCTAGTTAGAAATTAATAAGCATAAAAAAAAGGCGGCCAGATGCAACCTTTTATTTTTAGGAGAACGAATTCTTAACCTCTTCAACAGTTAATAAAAGTCTGATATCCTACTCCGATTTCTCTTGCAAATGCAGCTTTCGTTTTCTTGTTCCAGCGCCTCTTACTTTACTCCACTCAGCAAATAATTTTGCTTTTCTCTTGAATCAGGAAAAGGTTCTTCGCTGTAGAGCCTTTTGCAGCAGATGCATTTCCTGTTACTAAAAGAAATTAACTCTGTCAATTCATTAAGAATTTTTTCCATCGTTTAAAATGTAGACCCGCAGCTTCCAATTTCTTGATCACTTGAATCTTTTGATTAAACTGGCCCGGTAAACAGCTATACCCTTTTGTAGCTTGCCTCGTGCAAACAATTTTGTTTCCGTCAGCTGTAACATAATAAAACCATCACCTTTTTAAGGTCAGCAATAGCTTCTTTGATTAAATCTCTCATTTTTTATTTTTTAATGATGTTTTTTTGTAGAATCGATGCCAATATATATAATATTTTTACTACTCAATAAAATCTTAACAAAAATTACGGGATTGGTTTATATACAGACGAATCAATTTAAAAAAGTAATTGGGCCATCCAATTTGGATCAGATTTTACATCCACATTTTTCTTCATCAAAGATTGAAATAAAACCTTCTCTAGTTTGCTATCAAGAAAGTTTAACAGTGTATGAGGGTAAGATCTATATTCAGATGGATAGCTACTAATAAATTTTCAAAGTCTCCAAAATTAGGTTATAATAGTTTATGTTCTCTGATTTTTTCAAATTGCATATTGAGGCTCAAATTCAAAAAATCTCTTGAGCAGAGGTTAAAATTAGAAATAACTTCAGTTTTCCTCCGTCCTTTTTGTGAAGAATATGTTATCGAACTTGAAGTGTTTTTCAACTGCGCTATTTCCGCTTAAGCCTTCATTAAGGTATTAGGTCATTTCGAAAATAGATTCGATCAACTCTTAGAATCAAAACTCTTTCCAATTTGATTTGTAACTCCTTAGGTATCTCATCTTGAGCACTTCTTTCTCATTAAAATAATTTAGCTCCATCCGAATTCCTGCTTTCTTAGCAAACTCCACAAACTAAACCAGTGACTAGTTCTGGAAAGTTCAGTAGTAGGCCAATTAACAAACAAGTGTTTTTGTTTTCCATTAAGAAAGCCATCAAAATCTTTCCATAATGTAGTTTAATGTGCTGGCTTCTTGAAGCCAGAAGTCCAGTCTATTTCATTTAAACAATGAGAATCTGGATCAAAAAACAAATACTCATTTTCCAAAAGAATTAAAGGGATCAAGGTCAGCTGCTGATAACTCCCAATCTTTCCCAGTTAAGATGATTTTTCTTCTACTTTCGTTCCATTAAATATTTTAAGTTTAGCAGATTTCAATACGATTGGGTTGATGCTCCTTACGAAGGAATCCAACAGGTTAAAAGTAATCATCCGAAACTCATTAGGAAAACTTTTCGACACATAGGGTCACAAGTTAAATTTATTTTTCAAAACTGGACAGGTTATCAAAAAAAAGTAAAATGCATCTTCATTTTAAAAAGGGTCATTACTCAGGAATTTCCCTTAATTTGAACCCCCATAAGAAACCCCCACCAAATTCACCCACTCGGCCCTTTCTTATGGCCTTTCAAAATACAAAATACATCTTTATCACCGGAGGAGTGACATCTGCGCTAGGAAGGGCATTATTGCGCTTCACTCGGGCCAAATTGCTTCAATCCAGAGGCTTCAGTGTCACTATCGCAAAAATTTGACCCCTTTTATATCTCAATATTGATCGGGCACATTGAATCCGTATGAAACATTTGGCGAATGCTATGTGACCGATGATGGTGTTGAAACAGATTTAGATTTAGGTCATTACGAGCGTTTTTTGAAATCCCAACCTCCCAGGACAACAATATCCACCACTTGGAAGAATTCTATAATACTGTAATCACTAAAAAGGAAAAGGTGAGTATTTGGGAAAAAACCGTTTACCCAAGTGATTCCTCATATTACAGTGAAATCAAATCAAATTTCTATAGGCTAGGCGAAGGAGGAAAATATTGAATTGTGGTCGATCACAGAAATCCGGTGGCTGTGTGGAGATTATTTGTAGTCCTTACCATTTATAGAAGCGTACGTAGCGCCCAAGTGAGGATCTTTCCCAACATAATTTTTTGGTGATACATTTAACTTTAATCCCCTATTTGAAACGCCAAAAGAGCTTAAACCAGCCTACACCAACATTCTGTCAAGCAATTTATTGGAAGCTGAATTCAGCCAGATATTTTGGTTATGTCGAACTGAATACACCCCCTACCGCCAGATGTCAAGAAAAAGTTAGCCTTGTTTTGCAATGTGCAAACTAAATAGTGTCATCGAAGCAATGGATGCAGAATCCATCTACGATGTGGCCTCTCTTGATGAAAAAAGAAAAGCTCGATGAAAGAGTCATGTCTAAGCTTAAACTTTCTTCTAAAAACCCAGCTCAAACCTAGGAAAACTGGAAGGATTTTCTAGGGCAAGCTTAAAAACCCTACCCAATCTGTAAATATTGGCTGGTGCGGTAAGTATGTCTCCCACCGATGCTTATAAAATCCATTCATCGAAATCTTTTACACATGCTGGAGCATTCTATAGAATGTGAAGTGAATTTACATTGATCTCTTTCAGAGGGAGATTAATTTCAGACAACTTTTAAAAGTAAACTCAAAGATCTGAACGGAAATCGTGGAGCCCCGGGATTTGGATGAGCGAGATTTAAGCGTAAAAATTGAAAACTGTCCGATTTTTGCCGAGAAAACAATATTCCATTCTTAGGAATTTGGCCTTGGAAATTGCAAAGTAGCCGTGACGAAATTTCAGCCGTAATGTCCTTGGTTCTAATAGATGCTAAACAGCACCGAGATGGATCCTAACACCCTTAATCCAGTCATTGGTTTTGATGGAAGATCAAAAGAAAGTAGATTCAAATGGTTGGAAAACAATGCGATTAGGTTCGATGCTTGCGACCTTGAAAAAAATTCTTAGTGCAAAGCTTATGCCGCATAGGAAAAGTCAAAAATCAAGAGCGTCATCGTCAACCGATACGAGTTTAACCAACTCTTACCTAGAGCAGTTAGAAAGCAAGGGAATGATTGCCTCAGGAAAAACCAGAAAACCTGGTGCTGGTTGAAATCATTGGAATTGAAAAGATCATCCATGGTTTGTAGGAGTTCCAGTTTCCCAGAATATTAAAAAGTACCGTATTTAAACCCTCAGCCCTTGTTTGTGAAGTTCATTCCAGGCTGCAGTTGATAATAAAAGTAAAAATAAATAGCCTCCTGAAGTGATTTCAGGTTTGAAGATTAAGTATATGGATAAAAATCAAGCCAACAGGTTTTGATTCTTTGCAGCCAGTTATTCTTCATCTATTCTCTCTTTTTTGACGAGTAGCCCAGGAAATTTCCGGTGAGGATATTGCTACGATCACTTCAAAACTGATGCCCCGAGCCTCCGCTGTTCCGACACAGAGTTCACAGAAAAGCAGCCTTCTTCAAAATGATAGTCTGATTCAACGAAGCAAAAATCTCGAAGTACGGAGTTTTAGCAGTGATGACTTTCGGAGATGAAGAAGAGATCACTCTCGAAACGAGTTGATTCAATTAAAAATCTCAACAAAGGCCCGCATTGGTTAAAGAGGTCATTCTCAAAGAATACAAGAGTGGGGATATGGCTCCACTAGATTTTGCTAAGCGAAAAAAGTTTCTCAGATGAACTTTATTGTTGACAAGCAAAAACTGGTCCAATTCCCAAATCCTCAATGACCTGTAATTTTAAGAGTAAGCGCTCTACCACAGGAAAACGAAGAGGGGATCAAAACTCCAGGTATTAACGCTATCTGCTGGTACAGAAAGCGGGCATGCTAGTTCATAACTTACAGCATCCAAGACGGAGCATGAGGTCAAGAAAGACCGTTGAAATTGATCGTATCAAGATTGTATTTACTGGGAATTTCGATTGCATTCACTTGGGAGGATTCAAGTAAAAACCCAAGAAAGCAATCTTGCGAGTCAAGAAGACAGTTCTAGATTAAACTATTTACACATATCAGGATTCATTTTGACAACCTTGGGGGCTGGGAGGATGATTTAGAAGAGGAGACACTAGGAAAGAACCCATCAAATGGCTTTCATTTAGTCAACGTTTTTTCCGGGCTGCGATCATTGCGGACAGTGCATTTTCAAAATGGTTAAGATTCTCTCAATCCACTCCCTGCTGACAGTTGCAATTGTCCGGGACAATGAGCGCTTCACTCAATATCCCATTGGTGGATTCGTAAGGCCGGTTTTACTTATTATGTTTGGTTCCAGGACCAAGTATAAAGTCCTAAAGGAAAATAACTTCCTGGATCGAGGACAAATTGTGGGACATGGGTACTTCTTTCGTGAGCTGGGTGAATAATACATCATTGTTAAACTTATTTGCCTTCCTCGAAAAATTCTTCTAACAATTTATGTGTGATCATCATCATCATGTGTTTTTGATCAAACTGCATTGTTTCCCTCTGGACTACAAGTCCTATATGCGGAATGGCAAAAATGCGAGTGATCAAGCCAAGAGATTGATGAACTGAAAGAGAAATATGGCGACGATTGCTTTCTAAAATGCAGCAAGAGCAAATGAAGCTTATTTCTCGCAGTTGGGTGTTTAGCCCAATTTCGGGTTGCTTTGCCGCTGGTGCTTCAGATGCCATTCTTGTTTGCGATGTTCTTCTTTCTTCCCAAATGCGATCGAGCTTCGTCAAGAATCTTTCTGTGGGGCTTCGTATTTTGTCCAACCCTATGACAACCTTATTAAGGCTGCCCATTTACGATTCCTTTCTTACGGAAATTTCTTCACGTCAGTTTTATTCACCTTATTTGATGACCGTGTCGCAGATCGTCTATAACACACTTCAATTAAACCAGTGACTACCGGCCTACTGGGCCCAATGAAAAAATCTGGGGCTACATCATGCCGGTGATGTTTATGTTCATCTTGAAAAACTCCTACCCAGCAGGTTTTGTGAGCTTCTACTACTGGTGTGTCAAAATGGTGACTTTTGGTTCAGCAAGCTTTTGATTCAAACTCTTTGTAGATGGGACTCCAAAATCAGAGCTAAAGTAGAAGAGAGTAAAGTGAAAAATGTTAAAACAAAAGAAATTCAAAATTCCAACAAAAAAACTAGAAGAATGCTTTAGAAAAGTAGCCGACTCTAACAAAGAATAAAATAAAACTGAAAAAGAGCCTTTTTAAAAAGGCTTCTTTTTTTTGTCCTTTTTATCTGAATTATCCTGTTCCAAAGCTTTTACTTACAGTTTTTCAAGAAAATGAATCAACTGAAAACATTCAGCCAGGGAAAGACCACTTGACCAATTGACTAAAAAAAAAATGCTTAAATTAAAAATACGGAACAAATTCAGCTATAAAAAACCGATTAGCGAATTAAATTAAGGCCCTATTTTCTTAGTAAAAAGGACGCTTTTTCGCCGTATTTTCCCTTTAAGGAAAAAAGAACAAAAGAAAAGCAGCCATAAAAAGCGCTGATTTGGCTTAATATTTGAACATTTCAAAATCTTCCGATTAAACCAACATGCGGAAAAAAAAAATCATTGCAATTGCTAAATCAAAAAGGCGTGTGGGGAAAAGGACTACTACAGCGATTGAATTTTAGCAGCAAAGTTTGGCCGTCTTAGAATTTCCAAAAAAACTCTTTGAATTATCGACGCTGACCCACAGGCTAATACTACTTCGGACTAGGGCAAAGATTCCTAAGGAAAATCAAAAACCAGCATTTCTACGAATTTGCAATGGTGGGGGACGAGGAAATCCGGATGTTGAAGGAGAATTATTTACGAGTACTTCGATTTTAAGCAAACTTTGATTTGGTCCCCTCCCACATCGGGACCTAGTTCGGTTTGCTTTGAAAGTGGGGAAAAATTGATTTCAATATTGGGAGAAATTCCGTGAGGAAAAGATTGAAAAGGATTTGATCAAAGGGGGACTTTTAAAAAAAACTTGTGCCGGGGATTTTTACGGGAATTTTATCCCATAATTTGGGGAACTTTTTGGCCTTTTTTCCCCTTCCCCTTTTTAGGGGGGGGGGGGACTTGATTTTTTTTTTTTCCACCGATTCAAAAAAATTGGGGCCATTTGGGGAAACCCGCCCGCCTTTTGGAATTTTTCCCCCCCCCTCCTTTCCCCTTTTTTTC
>Ga0163217_1052213_pt1 | contig 12634 bp, 5 predicted proteins | sample SynspAceP_FD_185933 | JGI IMG/M metagenome (GOLD analysis project Ga0163217, IMG submission 185933) | Saline lake microbial communities from Ace Lake in Antarctica - Synechococcus sp. Ace-P (PacBio error correction) | ecosystem: Environmental > Aquatic > Non-marine Saline and Alkaline > Saline ... | reverse complement strand
ACGATAATTCATTTAAACTATTAACATTTCTTAAAAAAACTTCATTTGTTATTTGAAAAAAAGGAGTTTTGCGTTTGTACCGGAATGTATAAGTACTTCCTGGCGCATCATTCTTTCGATTTGTTCTTTTGCCTTTGGCAGGATACAGTTTTGCAAATCCTAGTGCGGTCGGAGGTTGTTAGCACCAAATACCCAAGCTTTTTCACAGTTGGACAGCGCTACCTCCAAATTGCAGATTTAGCGCTTGAATTTTGGGTGAGGGAAATCAAATTCAGACTTCAAGCTTTCATGAAAATTGCCGGATTCCTAACGGCAATAGTAGTGTGAGAGGCAAAGAACGGAAGACGAACTCGATTCATGACCAATTATTTATCTCCCTTAAAAAGCGTCAAAACAACATAACTTAAAACTTTATTTTACTCGAGACTTCTGTCCTTCAAGGTTAGTTTTTCGAGAGTTTACAAGAGCTTTTCTATTTCCCGGAGGCCTTCGGCTTCCATACTTATTCAGGTATTTGAATATTTGATTTTTCATTTTTGTGCGTCAGTTTCGCTGACACTAGATTCTGCAATTCGGAATTCTAATCCTTTGAGTACTTCACTGGATTTAGCTGCTGCTGTTTTTTTTTCAGCGGGTAATTAAATTATTATCAACCAGTTTACAAGAAACAATTTTTAGAAAAATCAAAACTTTCACTGGTCTTTGGGTCTATTGGCGCTACAGTCTGGATGTCTATCTGTTGATCCAAGTGCGAAAGAGAAAAAAAGAGGCAATTACCAAATTTTGGTACCAGCCACTTATTCAATGAACATTTAATCACCGAAAAGATTAATGTATCACAGATCCATTCTATTCAGCATATCGAATCTGGAGAGCTATGGAAAATGCACTCCAGAAGTCTTGTGGATGAGGCCGAATTTGGTCAAAAAGCCAAATGATTTTCAAGATTATGCCTATATCTATGAGGCCTGAGATGAAAAGCTAAAGCAGAGCAGGAATGTCACCAGAATTGAATTACGGAAAAACCCAAAATCCCTCTGATCGAAAAATCGTCGCTCCAATGAAAGCGATTGGCCAAGGCAAAATAGACAAAGCGAAAGCCGGAATTGTTTGTTAGGCCGAAACGCATTTTAAAAAATTCACTGAGATTCGCTCTGCACCATTTGATGGAATTATAGATCGATTTTTTGGTTCGGGAAGGAAGTCTAGTTGATTGAGGGAGACCTGTTTGTCCAATTTTGCAGATAACAGCAAATGTGGGTTTATTACAATGTCCCTGAAGTTGAATACCTAGACTGGAAAACTTCCAGTCTGAAAGAAAAGGTCGAAGTCACTATCATGGCTAATTAGTAAAAGAATTGGATAGATTTCCTGGAATCGTAGAAACGATTGAAGCAATTTCAATAATGAAACTGCAAACATTGCCTTCAGAGCCTGACTTTCCCAATCCGAAAAGCCTCCTGCGACATGGTTGAGGGACTGTAATACGAGATGAAATCTCGGATGGAAAATTGCCAATAATGATTTCCCCAAAAAGCAAACTTCGACGGGCCTGCGGAAGAGCCTGGTACTGGACAAAAAGTAGTTTCATTGTGTAGATAAAGACATATTATCCGCTTCTCGTGAAATCAACCATCGCTGCAGAGTACCTCATGTATATATTTGTTCTCAGCAGGAGCTGGGAGGAAAACTGGACCGTTTCCCTTTTAAGATGCGTCTTCGGGGTTTGTGAAAGGAGAATGAAAAATCAGCTTGATTTTATTTTCAACCACTTGCCGCTTTATCTAAATTCTCTGATCTTTACGCTGAGTAGTATACCTAAACATTACTATTTATGTTTACCAAATTTATTCAGACGACCGGTTTCTGGCTTATAGTCATATTCGGTTGTCATCGTCTTTTCTAGGTTTGCTTGCAATCAAGCAATTACCCATTTCGCGTTCCCTCAGAGTTGCACAACACGGGTAAGTATTCTTCATCGCCTATCCTGGATCAAAGTGCTGACGTACTTTTCGTCAAATTCACTTTTGATTTACGCTAGAAAACGCCTTTCACATGGGTTGTTCAAGGCATGGCGCTACATGCATACAGATGCTACCCTAGCGCAGGAAGGAAGCTCTTACGATCAATATTATTTTCGAACTCGGGTACGGATCCCCAACCAAACAGTAATTTCGGGTAAAACAGGCTTGACCATAGTCATGACCTCTTTTACCTGCGTTAAGATGCAACGAGAAGGAGTTGCATTTATCACTCCCGGATTCAGCAAGGGTTGTGATGTTTATGTGAACCTCTCATTCCACTGAGCGAAAGCATTGATGAAAAGTTTCTATATTAACTACGCCAACGTAACATGATCCAGAGATCCAACGCGCGCGATCCAACAGGGTAGCGCGTTCTCAAAAATTAGGTAGCCGTACCTATGCGATGCGAGTTTGGTTGGAATTCAGACCGTAATTGGAGCCATACACATTTTCTGTAGAAGAAGTGATGGAATGCGTTGGAGATCAAAGGTATTGTAGTCGTCCAGGAGAATCGGACCAAAGTTCTGGAATTGTCTTTGCGCCAATCGTGGAATATGTACTTACCTTATAAAGGGCCGATTTAGCAACCCCCGAGGAGTACAATTGATGTCATCACGAGCCAATTCAAAGGTGAATTTAATCCACTTAAAGGATATTGCTAAAGGTGAGAAACTTTGAACGTAATTCTTGACACTCTCCAACTTGGATGGACATTCCCCTCGGCAGCGATGTGCTTAAAACAAAATTACGGGAGGTATGCCGAGGTGGACGTAATAGATGACGTAAAAGGGCAAACCTTTAGGAGAGAAAACAAGTTTTCCTCCCGGTATGGATTTACAAAATCAGTTATGATGTTCTTCAATTCTAGGCATGCCATCCATTGACAAGTAATTGACACCCTGAGGGACGCATTTATTCTGTTGCCATCGTAGTTTTTCTATTTTCTTGGGAGACTGTGAGATTCTTACTTTGATTCAATTCCTAGCGGGTACCAGTTTCATTAATAGGCGGCCTTTTTCAGTGATCCAATCTTTGGGCTTTCGATAATTTGGTCACCTATTTGCACTTTCGTGCTGGCCATCGGTATCGTGGGTCGATGATGCCATTGTGGTTGGGAAGCAGTTCATGCTAAAAAAATGGCAGAATTTTCCAAATATATCACCATACAGCCTGTTAACACTGGCAGTACTTTGAGTAAGATCAGTGGGGGCGGAATATATCGCGATCCACAGCCGTCATGGTTTCTGTGGTTTTTACCGATCTCGTTTATGAGTGGGCGCAGTCGCGAACATTTATCGACAGTTTTCGCATTTACCATGGCGAAGCTCGATCGTGATCTCTGCAAATCACCCCCCCCCCCCCCCCCGCCCCCCCCCCCCCCCCCCCCCCCCCCCCCCCCCCCCCCCCCCCCCCCCCCCCCCCCCCCCCCCCCCCCCCCCCCCCCCCCCCCCCCCCCCCCCCCCCCCCCCCCCCCCCCCTCCCCCCCCCCCCCCCCCCCCCCCCCCCCCCCCCCCCCCCCCCCCCCCCCCCCCTTTGCACTGAGCTCTTACTCCGTACTTTGTGCTATGCTACTCAAGAATAATCATGGGCAAACCAAAGAAGGGCAAAGATAATGCCTATCCAAGTCTCCTGCGGATGGTTTCAATCGGGTATTTGATAACCTGAACGGGAAGTATGTGAGATGTACTTTCGAAGTATGTCGTCAGGCGGGAGATGGTTTGACTTTTGCGTGATATTAGCAGCGTTTTGGTTTAGGGAATCTATTTTTTGAAAGTCTAAAATTTTACCTCTTCAAGGGATTTTATACCAAGATGAAGATCCAAGGAATACTATCTTGATGCGATCATTCAAACTTCCTCCCCGAGGCTACACATTTAGAGCGACCAAATGGAAGTTGCTCAACGACTTCAGAAAATTGGGAAGAAATCGATGGCGTAGAATCTGTTCTCTCATTGGGCAGGCTTATGATGATCTATGACAGGAATTGTCGGGGTCAAATGCCCGGGTACTTGTCTTATTAAAATCTTAAAGCCTTGGTCAGAGCCCGGTGAAAGCAATCTGAAAAGAAATTCATGGAGAGCTAGAGAAGAATCCAAAGTGGCTTGGATGCCATTGTTGGAAATTTTCGAACCGCCCGCCGATTTTCCAGTTTTGGATCCTCTGGTCAGGTTTTATCAATGCGTTTGTTAGATAAAACAAACAAATACAGATTAACCAGGATTTGAACAGAATCACAAGAAATTCGATGAGAGGACTCTAGGTAAGCGAAAAGAACTTACTGGGCTTGTTCACCTTTTTCGCAGCGGAACTTATCCTCAGTATGATTTGCAAAATCGATACGATTAGGTCTATGCAAAAGGAGTTTCGATTGGTTAAAAGCGCAATGAACAAAAACCTCATACATGATTGGTGACAGACTTACGAGCAAGTGTTTATCCGATTGGCAGGTTCTTTAAAGTATATGTGCAAATTCGGATCCGAGTTCAGAAAAAATCCCTTCCGATGTTAATGTAACCTCTTCGTGCAAATGGAAACAGGCGGGAAATGATTCCTTACTCGTCATTTTTCATGACCATGAAAAAACCCAAGGTTCCAAAGAAATTACGAGTATACATGTACAATTCTGCAGCCATCCGTGGTCTTCCCAGCTGCTGGATATCAACAGCAGATGCCATTTCAGCCATTCGGGAGTATCAGCGCATCGACCTGCCAAAAGGCTATGACATTCGCATGGGGAAGGTCTTTCCTCATGATGAGTTCCAATTCGAGGGCAATGAACGCTTGTATGTATTCTGATCCGTATTGGATCTTCGTGTATTTCGTATTAGCTTGCCTCAGTATGAGAGCTTCCTTATTCCTTCGCAGTGGTATTTATCTCTGCCAGTGGGAGTCTTTGGGTCCATTTATGCTCCTTCAAAGCTCATTGGCTAGACAATGATATTTATCGCCCAAATTGGTATTAATCATGCTTATTTGGTTCTCTTGGGAAAAATTGCGGTAGGTACTGATCCGTAGAGAGGTTATGCGGTCCGCAAAAAGACAGCGGAAGCGACTCTCCATCGTAGAAGCTGCTCTCGAAGGTGCAAGAGTAAGATTCAGACGATTTTTTGATGACCTTCATTTGTGCCTTTTATTGCAGGTTTTGATTTTCGCTTAATTCTTGATTCAGGAGCTGTGCTTCATTGGTAAATCAAAAATCATCGGAGCATCCTGATTGGGTTTGGGTGCTATTCGGAACAATTTTCGGGGTTAATCATCGTTCCCAGGTCTGTATTACATTTTTTGCAACCTTGGCAGTATTGGCCCGTCACCTTACTCAAGAAAACGAAAGGACGAAGTTCTTTAACAGAAGACTTTACACATCAATCATGATAATAGTATAAAAACTAAGCGTACTTGGCAGCAGGGGATTGTTGTGGGGCGTTACGAGTTGCAAAAACACCCGGGAATTTTAATCCCAGGAAAGACATCAAATTTTCGGCTTACTCCTGAAAACTATTTTAAAGGAGTCAAAAGACACGACGACGTAACCGCGGGGGGGAACTTCTTTGGAAAAGATTATTTCGAAGATCCTTTATCCTTAAAAATCTGATAGAGACTGCGCATTCAAATAATCAGGAGCTAAATATACTCGCTCCAGGAGATTGAAAATTGCAAAAATGAGATTCCGAAATTCGGAAGGGGAGAGGTATCTCCCTTTTCCGTTTGGAATCCAGGATGCTGTGGGGATCTGTAGAAAAAGTTGGACCGATACACCACGTCAAGGAGCCAACGATGGCAAACACTGGATATAAACCCGGTGTAGAGTTTCTGATCCCTCCCAAGATTACCCTCCTAGGTGCCTTGCGACTTGGAAAGTGGATATTTGGAAGAAGGCTTCGAAACGCAAAAACAGAATCAGCGATGATGCGCTATTTGGGGGTACCCGTTGAAGAGAAAAATTTGCTGGTTCACGAATTTGGTTTCAAATCTCAACCTTGTCCTTACTACGAAACTCCTGCACTAGACAACCAACTGGTACGTATTTTAAACAGAATATTGAGATTCAGAAAAATTGCATTGGAAATCGCTCGATACCACGAAAGATTGCTGGCCAAGATTGTGACCGAGTTCGGGCAGTCAGAAGGTTCGAGAAGCTCAAGTACTTCAGACCCAAAGTTTAAGAGATTCTCGACCGTCAACAGATCTTTCGAAATCGGAAAATTAGACTTTCTTTTGCGGCCGGTTTGCTCAACCTATATAACTAGGAATTGCTGCCAGATTCTTCAATGAGCTTATCTCTGCTTAATATTCAATAAGCGGGAATTGTACGTGCTCAGTTTATTGAGATTAATCCTTCTGATATCAGACAGGCTGAGTTACATACCTTCAGAACTGCCCGGCATAAGATGCGGTACGTTAAGAGATAGCAAAGCTGATTTTTAATCCTTTCGCTTCGCATTATGGGACTAGGAATCCAACGCCTTCAATCCTGCCTATCTTAATTTCGGACCCGGAGTCGATCTTTATACTCCATTGCTGGAGATTTAACTGCACATTGATCAACAGAAATGCGATTCAAAGCGATGGTATCTATCAGCCAATGCAAGACATGATTCAAGCTATTTCTATAAGTACGAGCAGACGATATTAATGCTTATGTGGAGGTGATGGAATTCAGCTATCACATAGACCAATCTGAGCAAGTACTTATGGCTTGCACATCACAAGCAAGTTGGGAAGCCCTCTTCTGCATTTCTGTGAGTATTATTCATTAATGAACTATTTAATTCTTGCCTCGAGGCAGCTATATGGAAGTGCTGTTAACTCAGACGTGATGCTCTAGAATCAAATATTTGATCTAATCGATTACAAAATATGAACCCAAGCGCTGATTGCCAAAAGTGACTAATTTACCGAGCCACTAGGTGGTGGCATGGACATATAGGTCAAAGTTAATTTAATTGTGTTGATGAATTTCACCCATACAAGTGGAGATAAATTGAAAAAAACTCCGAGTTTTCGGGAGAGCTTTTTTAATCCCTAAAATCCAGACCAGCTCTTACTTTGAAAATCAGTTAAAAAAGCTTTTCTATTCCTCCTTAACTCGATTGAGAGCTTGGATAGAAGTTTTTTCAACGAGCGCCATCAAAAATACTTTAGTCGTTATTCCGAAATTGCCATCAGCTAAAAGTCAAAAAGCAGCTTAAATCTGATGGTAATCACTAGCATTTTCTAGGTACTTTTCGGATATCGCTATCGGAACACATCTGCCTGGACTCGCATTTGGTGGAGCCTGCCTCCCGCCGTTGGTGGCGCCTCTCCAGTTAAGCAAAAGAAGCTAGGTTAGGGCATTAGTGAGGATAATCATTACTACTTTTATAACAATACTGATCCTTGATTCAGTTAGATGATCTAATTTAAACCAAGACTTAGTTAACATGACAAAAGCCACCAAAGAAGTATCCAGACCTGGCCTGATTTAAGGCTATATTAGCCTATATGAAAAACAACTGGAAAAGGATGCTATCATACCCTACGATTCGATGTGAAGATTTCACAAGTAAGGTGTTCCAAAGGGAGAGTCGGAGATTCGGCCACTTTTACCACTTGGAAAGATTAGCGAAAGCTATTAAAAATTTCGTTTACAAAGCGAAGAATAACGGCGAACTGTATCTCGAATCCATCCATATCACAGCCGATTTTTAGAGATTTTCTTCAGTATTCACGCAACCAGATGTACAATTTCTGAGTAATAAGAAGAAATCGGACATCTCGCTACTATTACAGCGAGATTCAATCACGAAATTGGGAATTTTCCCCTCTTCAATTGCTTATGAACAAATTTGCAAGATTACTTCCTGCGTGCAGATGGCGCCAGCGAATTATGATAGTTTTTAACAAAAAACGAGATTTTTATCGCACGTTTGATAAATCTCTTTTCAAACATCGAATTTAATTTTTCTTTTAGCTTAGAGTATTCTTCAAAAACCTTCTTTTAGATTTTTCATTCGGATCTTGTTACATTAAAGCTGTAAGATTTGGAAATTCAGAATTAAATACTCCTAAAACCCCCCCCGCGTTAATAAAATTTTTACCGGCCCCGTCCAACTCTGCCATCATTGCAGATTTATCACGAAGGTCTTGATTATTTTCACCGCTTTCTCCAAGAGTTACCAATCCGATTCACATATCTTCCGTGACGTGATTCAAATCATGGCAGGGGATCAAAAAAGGTCGTTTTTGAATCTATTCGTTTTTCTGCAGTGATAAAACTTCTTCAATCATGATCTGAGCAAGCTTGGGTCAAAGTGTTCTCTTCAAAGGGTTCATCCTAAAAAATACTTACATCGGATTTGCCATCATCGCATTGCGATCGCGATTCCTACGTTTTTTAGTTTCCTTTTTGGACTTAGATCACGGATATATTCTTCTTCCCAAGAATCTCATCGCTTAAATAAACTCAGATCGAATGTTACTTCCTAGTGAATGCCTTAAAAATCTGCTTATCAGAACCATAAATTTTACGAAGCGTTTCTTGGCGAAATACTTCACTCTGGGTCAGGTAAGTCAAAGCATTGTGCTTCACTCCTAAATAAGCGGTTGTGCATTTTCTCCAAGTTCTCGTTTTACTACATCGTGCCATCAATAAGTACTGTGACTGATTGTGGCTCGAAACTAGATCACATGATTCTGAAAAAGGGTTGTTTTACCAGCCCCATTATTTCCCCACTAATCCAAAACACTCAAGATTGGGATTTCTAACTGATTCGACCATCTAAGACTACGGCTTCTTTGTTATTGCTATTTTTAAACTGTTACTTGTTATCATGATTCTTGACGGATGATGACAGATGAAATTTCGTTAAACGATTAGCGTTTTGATTCGGTTAATATTAAACTGGACTCAGGGTTTGGAAAGCAAAAATCCCAATGATACCACTGATTGCCAGGGGCAAGCAGGCCTGCATAATCATGAATAAAAGCGAAAAAAGGAAGATAGACAATGTATGTCCTGCCTCACGGGATGATGTATCAAAAAATTGCGCTGGTCCTACACCTTTCATAATTGAACCATTCTCCCCTTATTTAAATCCATCGTTTGGCTTTCCATAGTGCAAAATAAATGATCACCATGGATCCAGCGATCCCAATATTGAACAGGAATGTTACCGATGTGGATTCAACAGATGTTTCCACCGCGCAAAATAAAACATATTGGTAATAGGGGACCGCCAATGAAACAGATCAACAGAGATACTTATTAAAAGAGTAAATATTTAACTTTTTACCAAGCCTTCTATCCCCCCATCCTTCCGAATTAGAAAAAAAGTTTCAAAAATTGGCTGAGTTCCAACTCAATAAACTGCTGCCCCGTATTGGCATATCATAAAAATCCCAGTAATAGAATCACACCTACGAAATAAAACAACTAGATAGTGCTGATCCACTCCATCCTCCTTTGATACGGCATGGATTTGGTTATAGAAAACCAATTCCCGTAAAGCAGAAAAAAGCAGATAGCATCCCAGCGAGTGTCCCGACTTTTTTATGACGAATGATCAAGCTTCCAACTCTAGGTTGGCCAGCTCCCCTGCCAAGCCAAATCGATGAGAAAAAGCCAACGGATGGCCAACAAAGCGATATTTTCTCATCTTGCAGCAAGCTAGAATCTTTCTACATAGGCATTTTCCAAATAAAATCTAGACCAATAGTGAGGAAAGCCCCAATCATCGCCGCGTGTGCCATGATCACGGGATGGAACAGGACTGGTCAATGCCAAATCAAATGAATTGGTTTGGTCAAGTCACCTCAAGGTACTAAAAGCCCAACCCATGTAGCTTCGACGCCCTACGGCCCAAGGAGGGGGGGGGGGGGGGGGGGGCCCAAAACTGCAAATACAACCACGCAGACCAAGTTAGCCCATCTTCGAAGCGCGCCGTAAACCAAGGCATAAAAAAAAAAAACCCCCCAATGCGAATATTGTCCACTTGTCATCGTTATGCCTTCCAATCCAAAAACAAGCTCGCTGATGTGCCATGTGATGGTTGAATAATCTGAAAGAAGCCGGTTTATAAAAACAATAAAATTGGAATTATCGTCATCGCTGAAATTATAAGATCGAAAACAAATAACATTTATTGAAAATTAATTCTGCCTTTTTCCAATTCGGGAGATGAAAGCAAGCTTTCCAGTTTCGATTCACCGAAGAGTCTGTAGAAATGCGGATACATGAACCCATGAGAAAAAGAAAATCAAGTAGGTATTTCATGACTCGATCGGATCTTGCCCTTCGGCCAAAAGCTCAATAATTCGCGGCAAGGAAAATCCAAGCACCAAATACATACCCTAGGGTAGCAGATCAAGAATCCAAGAAAAATATTTTGCCATGGCACTTTTTGGGCAAAATTGCTGTGGATCTGGAAACTTTAAGAATTTGTAGTATCTGATTAATCAAAAATCATGGAAATCCGCAGTTGAATATTCTTATAACTTTACAGCTAAATTATAACTAACCTTGCAAAAAGTCTCAAAAAGCAGCAGAAAAAAGAGATAAATAATGGAAGTGGTTAAAGAGTTGGATTTTTCAAGACTGTTTGAGGCGTCGGTTCGGTTCAGATTATTTCGATCAGGACGTTACGTTCGATCACGACTTGGTGAAGAATGTCTTAGAGGCAGCCATTCTTTCTCCAAACAGTTCTAATCTGCCAAACACTCTTATCAGTTTGTGAGAGTTCCCCTAATCTTCTCCACTCAAAGACTCAAACTCGCAGAGCTCTGCATGCGCCAACAAGGCTGCCACCACCCGCACGGATTGATCGTAGTAGTGACGCGAAGGACTTTGGTGGAGATCCGAGGCAAATGCAAAATATGAGTACGATCAAATCCGCCTTACACAAAACCAGCCCGAAGGAAAAAGAAAAAGCAAGCAACTAAGTTTAATTATGGGAATCTAATCCAAAACATTTACTCAAATTTCCAGGTTGGACTTGATTAAGAAAATAATTATGCATTTCTTTATTGGGATTGAAAAGACCGATGGTCCGTGAAGTCGGTGAGACCGAAGTTCTGATCTCTTGTACATAAATCAAGCTACCTTGGCCTCGATGACTTATATGCTAGTGAAATGAAAGGCAGCTGGGTTACGACCACTTGCCCAATGGAGAAGGCTACGATTTCTTAAACGTATTCATTAAACTCTTAAATCTCAGTTCTGGCTCTAGACAATTGCATGATTATCGGCTGTGGGCCCTGGACTTCCAGAGGAGGTGTATGGGGAGAGCGTTTCGGGAGTGAGAAAACAGAAGAAAATTGAGTTTAGAAGTATTGATATTAGGAAATAAGTGAGGAATATAAGATTTAGGATTTAAGATGTTAAGGAAGTAGGATATTTTATTTTACCCTGGAATTAAGCCAAATTTATTTTGGACGTCTTGAGCAACTTACAAATAATTGCAGTCAACTTCATTTGGCATTCTTTCCAAAGGTTTTTTATTAGTTCTCTCTGTCGCTAGGGTTTGGACTCTTGTATTAAATTTCCCAAACCAATAAACAGATTCATTCAGCTTCTTCAACAACAATTCCCTAGCTTAGCAATAAATCTCGGCTTTTTGACTTTCCTCTCAAAGCGGCTCTATAGTTTGCCCCTACAGAAGTAGAAGATCTTATGATTTTGATTCGTAAGTCGCAAAAGTTGAGATCCTAGTATATTCCTTCAGTCATTTTAATAATAGCCACTGCGATTCTTTCGTTCTTATTTTTAATCATCTTTCATAAAAATATTATTTATTCATAAGCTAATTTAGTTCGAAAAATCTCATTATCTAACATCTCATATTATAGATTTAGTAGTTGTAATTTACCCTATTCCACTTCCCTTTCAAAACTCCTCCTCAATTTTCATTCTCTCTGGCATTATCCCCAGGTCATTAAAGCTTCAGGTTTTTAATTTCATGGGACATAAATTCCGCGCGACAAAGTTGCTGGGAAAGTCATGTGAATACTTATAGGCATTTACCCGTTAATTTCAATCCTTCATCAATTTGGTTAGTTAGGCAGCATTTCGCAAGGCCAAAGGCACAGATAAATCCCCTTTTTTCGACGAACTATAGCTTGAGCTTGATTTTTTCGCTAGATAAGCTTGCGTTACTTTTTGCACTACTTGCCAAATAGTCTACGCATGAGAAAGGATAATTTCTTGACTAGGATACCAATAATTTAACCGCTTCAAAACACATTTGTTAGCTAAAAGCAAAGCAGTTTGGATCGAGCATTGCCAATGTCCTCTCCGAGCTTAAAATCACCAAACGCCGAGCGAAATTAAACTTGGACATCCTCGCCTTTCCTTTTCCCCCGGGGGAATTTCCTTTTCGACTACCATTACACCGCTGCATTTGGATCGAACCCAGAATCGGATATGTGATAAAATGCACGAAATAATATTCGTAATTGCTGCATCCCCCAGATTTGCATAAAGTGCTACTTTCTTGCTGGGCTATTTCCATCACCTTTTCATCCGTTTGATGACTGTCGGGTTTCATTTGATTCCCATCAATAACGAATTTCGGAGTTCAAGAGTTTTCGGACCAGCCCGTCAACCACCAAAAGAAAACAACCTTAACCGAGGACAA
>Ga0163217_1066672_pt1 | contig 12635 bp, 17 predicted proteins | sample SynspAceP_FD_185933 | JGI IMG/M metagenome (GOLD analysis project Ga0163217, IMG submission 185933) | Saline lake microbial communities from Ace Lake in Antarctica - Synechococcus sp. Ace-P (PacBio error correction) | ecosystem: Environmental > Aquatic > Non-marine Saline and Alkaline > Saline ... | reverse complement strand
GGTATGTGTGCGTTTTCCCGATTCCCAGTAGCTGATGCCCAGGAGCAATATGACCTTTCGTCAGTTGTAATAGTCGGTGTGGCACGGCAGGCTTTCAAGTCGCGCGTACTGCCCAAGCGATTCGCCGGAAAAAAATCTCGCTGATCGGCGATGACCTGGGTGGCCGTACCAGCGTCCGCGCTTCCAAAGCTTTATTGCGTGGCAAAATCAAGCAGAGAACCTGTTTTTTCGCCCTGCGCGTTTTGATGAACAGCAGAGTCGACCTATCCACGAAAAGCAGTATTGATTGACGGCAGAACCCAACGTGTGGTGCTTGAGAGCGAAAAGCATATGGCAATATGACCAACCTGGTACTTGCGGACAGGTGCCCACAATCGCGCACTGTCGATTCAGGCGGAAACACCTGAAGGGGTGTTCGCATCAAACGCTGCGAGCCGTATGCCTGGCACCCAGGGCCAAGCAGCCAGGAATTGGTGGCATTTGGCTGCGTTTATCGGCCTGGAATTCGCAGCGGTAGCTGCCGCGCAGGAAGCCAGTGGCAGGTGATGTCGGGGTGAGGCGGCTCATGGCCAGAAGCGATCTCGCCGCATATGTCGAACTGTCCTCAGGCCACACGAGTCCTGGCGGCGTTTAAATTGCCACTTCAAGCCAGGCATGGACAGATCATCGAGAAACGGCAGGTAACCGGAGGGAAAAGGCCGACGCGAAGTGAGCTTCCCGCGATTTGGCGTTATTATGGCAATTTCGGCGTCATTCGAACATTATCTGGGCGACTCGAAGTGCCTGGAAATCTGAAATGGCATCAGGTCGATCCCACCTTTTAACCAATGATCCGCATATTCCGCGATAGGATGTTGCTGTTTCCCTTGCATACATAACAAGGCGACGCATACCCGCTATAGAATTGTTCCAATGGATTGGACAAGCCAAAAAGATCGGTACGCCAGGCTGCTGCGGTAAAGCGCACCGTTATCTCTACGCCTTGGGTTCTGACGACCAGGGCATATCTGAAAACTGCAGATTTGGCATCTACCGTTTCTCGACAAGCTACGGTGACACTGGGCTCAATGGAGACGACCAGTTCTCCGTGTGTGCTTCCGTTAGGATCAACTGGTGGCAGTCGAGTCATGAACCGGCCCGGGGGATCATCTTCCGGCAAGAAACACTCTTGTCTCGTCGCCAGATGACCCGCGCGAAGCAGGAACCTGATTTTGACTTGAAAAGCCTGAAGTCGCTCACCGCAGTAATCGCTTGATTCTTGGTGACCTTTGATACTGCAAGTTGAAGCGGGGTACCGTCGCTATCGCTAGTATTTCGAGCCCGCTCCCCCTGCATCCTCTGAATCGCTCGTTGGAAGTCACCATCCAATGATGTTAAGAGTGAAAAAGCGCCATTCTTCCCAGGGCTGGTTGTTTCTGCTGCCATGTTGACGCTCTATCACGCTGTCGGTTTGACTTTACCTTGCCCGCGTTTTCCAGCAATCGCGCGCAGGCCTGAATGTTCGAGTCCCGAGGTTACATTCACATGGCGACTTTTTCTGCTCGGCTGTCACTGGGCAACTACTGTACGGCCCCTGAGCCGCACGCTATGGAGAAAGCCGCCGCTTGTATTCGCCTCCGTACTTTATATTGCTGCGTTCAATCGTGATGCTTGGCAAATGACCTGACCACCCTCACGCGTCACGCTTTTTTCGGCGCTCGCGCAGCGCTGGGTATTATCTGCCGCGCGTTATTCGTGACGTAGACACAGCACAAGCTGCGTGGGCGTTTCTCTATGTTATGCTGGCACTCGGTTGGCCACCATATTGGTCCCAGTCCATCGGGGGCTGTCTTTGATGGGTAATGATTGGAAGGATCTTGCGACTCGCCAGGTGCCGCCTGATCCTGTGGTAAGCATGCATTTCAGCATGCGTGAGACCACTTGTCACGGCACAAGCGAACGTTGGGTATTTCGGCAATTTTCGCGCTACGCGAAACCTGCTGGTAAACGGCCAGTTCATGACCTACGTATTGAATAGCTCCCTACTTTTAGGTGGCATGTTTGGCATATTGTGCAGGCTCGCCGTACGTCACTCATCGAACACTGTTATTGCGTACCCGCAGAGACTTCGGCTGGTTTTTGGATCAATGCATTTTGCATGATCGCCGGCTCGCAGTTCAATGCACGCCTGAGTACGCCGCCTGCGCCCGCGATCCATTGCTGAAATTACTGATCATAGTCCCTCAGCAAGCATCGGCTGTAGGCTGTTCGCTACTTGACGAGCGTCGCTTCCCTCCCTTGTCATGGTCTGCTTTTTTATCTACATGACTTCAATGGGGCTGCTCAAGCCCCAAATTTGCGGTTGCCTTGCCATGCCAACGAAGGGCCATCGGGCAGGCTTCTGCTTCTGCATTAGGATGTGTATTTCGGTCTGCTGGGTACCTGTCGGAGCGCGGCGGTGGTATTCTGGAGCAATTGCCCAGCGCGGTCCATTTGACCGGCGTCATGTTGCTGCTGTCGGGTAGCGCCTGTGATTCCAACATACTGCAACCGGCGAATTTGCTGATTCGCAGGGCTTCGGACATACTAGACGTCCACCCTTCCTCCCGAAGGTCATGATTTCTTACTTGGCAACGTTCAATCCGCGCTCTATGACCAAAGCTCCGTATGGTTTTGTTTTACAGGTAAAAACGATTTTTAGCCCTTCTTCAAAATCGTTAACACTACCTTTAAGAGAGCGCCGCTGCCCTTGCGATCGCAGCAGCATTGGGCTACATCCAAACATTCAAAAGCTCCACAAAACTCTTCAAACCATTGAATTACGCCCAATATCGAAATCTTGCTAAAGATGAATTCTGTAGTTGTGGATAAATCCAATATGGCTCTGCCTAGGTTGAATTCACCGTACAGCTCACGGAAAGGAAATGGCGCAGACAATGAACATGCACAAAAATAAAAAGCGGGAGCCTTAATGAAAAAATCGATTATGATGTTGTTTATCGCCTGAGTTGTCATCTCGACATTTCCCTGGCAGCGGTAAGCCCCGAAGAGCAAGCAAACTCGGAACAGCCTAACGCCCTGGAGCCTCAAGGAAGGAAACTGGAGGGTACATCCCTGCGTATACCGGAGGGCTGCGCACAGCGCCTGAAGGCTTCGAGCCGGTCTGTGGTTTGGTTAATCCCTTATAAGGATGAAAAGCCGCTGTTCCGAAATCGTCCAGCAAACATGACCAATACCGACAATTTGAGTGCGTGCAAAAGCATCTGTTGCAAAATCCAACCCGGACTATTTTACTTTATATCTTTCAGCCACCGGACTGCTGCCTATCCAGGAAGTGTCTGAGGGCGACATTCGCAATGCACGAGTGCCAAGTACAGAAAGAGGGCTGCTTGTGGATGGCCGCCTGCCGTGGCGCCTGCCCTTTCCAATCCCCAGTCGGGCAACGAAGTGCTATGAACCAGCCAACTGCTTACAGATCGGCTCCGGTATTCGACTATGCTTCGTTCCAACAGCTGGATTGTCGACTCCAACGCAGTGTGACAGGCTGCGACAGCAGACCTTTGAGAAATGCCTTACTACAGGTGGACCAGACGACCGCAATCCCGAAATGTACGCCGGGTGTTCTCTCTTAACGGTATACCACCAAGCCCGCCGTGCAGGCGAAGTAAACCGCCTGGCCACGTTTCTCGATCCCATTGATCAGCCCCGCAGGGCCTGGAGTTTTCTCCCTGGGCATCGCCGCACAACTGCACCGGAGTTCGCTTTCGACACGCCCTCGCCAGTCAGGGCGGCGTCACGCTAGTTCGATGAACTACAAGATGTCTTCGGCAGCAGGAGCGTTTGACTTTACAAATCTGTCGGCCAGTAAGGAGTGTTCATTCCCTATAACGACCTACGAGTTCTATTTCATTGTGCAGGAGGAACAGTAATTGCCTCGTAAGATGCGAACCTGAATGTGATCGCTGGAATGCATCGGTATGGGTCGTAGAAGCGACCCTCAAATCAGACGCAGGCACGTGCTATCCTAAGCGTACCTACTAACCTGACGAAGACACCTTTGCGTTGGTTTGTGCTCTATAGTCACTTCCCTGGTTGAGACTCAAGCATAAGGTAACATGTTCACCGCTTGAATTAATAACTGTCCTCATGTTCGCTCAGCGTGTGATCATATTGTGAGCGAGTCTGGATCGCCTCGCGTATAACGTTAAAAACAAACCGATTATCTATGACATGTCAACAAAGGAATGTTATGGCTTGTGATCAACGATGTGTTTGAAAGCGCGGTTAATCAGTTGGATCCCACACCTCTCCCCGAGAGGGGAATATGGCCCCGAGTCCAATCGTCTTCGCTCGCTTACAGCCCAGCGATAACCTACCCCCCTAAAGTCATCCAAAACAATGAGAATGCTATGCAACTCACAAACGATTCCTGAACGCGGCATTTCGTTACCAGCAATCTGGTTGGCCCCACAAGGTAACGGCAGCGATGCCGCCGGAACAGGTCTTCGGCTTGCATTAAGCAAGAGCTCTTCCTTTGGATCGGTGCCGACGAAGAGGCAACATCTATTTCTTTCGTGCGCTCGCTGCTCGCGCCAACGGACGCCAATCGACCAAGTTCATCTATCAAACAACATATAGATGGCAGGCATCTATGCGCATGGATCATGAAGCGCACCGCCCAGGCACCAGCCATTCCGGTGCAGACCCTTGACGGGCGAACACTGTTACCTGGACAAAACAGCCTGACGAGACGCGGTAATCATGGAGATCACCGCGTCGAAGCGAAACTTACCTGGGAAGGAGAAGGCCGTTTGAGCGGAAGTGCAAAATTTGTTGGCTGCCTGCAAGTGTACTTGCTGGCGTTTGAATGGGGCACCTTCTCGTTCCAGCTCTGGAATATTTCGGGAAACCTGTGAAGGCAGTCTTCCAGTGGAAGGCGCGGATGGCGCTGACCAGTTCTACATGGCGAGGGCGGCCGCATTACCACTCAAGAAAAGACCTTGTGGTAAACAACAAGATGCCTTGATCTGGTGTTCATTCGTGACATCTTTACAAGACGGCACTGGACTCGCTCTTCATTTGGTTCGGCAGAACCACCTTGGCTATGCCATTCATGAATGAAAAAGGCGAAATACGCACCACGATCCGATATTGAAGGGTGGCGATGCACAGGACGGTAGTTTACTTTCTTCGACTCGGCGCGCATCATCCTGGACGGTGAGGACGTATGGAATTCCTTCCTGCACTAAGGGCGAATAATGATACGATTTCGTCGCGTTTCCAGATCACGCCAGCAAGAAAGGAAACGCTGGCGTAGAGTGGGCGATGAGCGCAACACCAGACCGGCTGGTGGCCTTTGCAGGGCGAGATCCGACCGTCGCAACGGCTCACAGCCCTATGTTCGGGCGCTGAATCTGTAGCGCAGGCTGCATATGCCTGCTGCTCTTGCAGGCAGGCAACTCATATCGACATGCGGAGAGCAACACATGAGATTCCAGACAAGTTGTTGGGGTGAGCAGGGCCGGGACGCGCAGGGCAAAGCCATCCGCTGCCTACGCTGCGGAAGGCGCCCAGTCTGGTCTCAGCAAGAAACCCGAAATACGGTATTGAAGACGGTCGCGCAGATAAAAGCGCTGAAACTGTGAAGCGACCCTGGTCGCGGCGATATTGCGATCCGGCAGAGATAAAGTCCATGGGGGAAGGTGCCACGAGCAACTTTGGCCGCTGGACATGTGGTCCATTGCGCACGGAGACCGCACACGGGCTAGATCACCGAGACAGATGCCGACGAAGACACCTTCGATATTCTGGTACGCAGCCAATATCAGTCCCTGTTCCTTGGCTTTATCAAGAATGCCGCGCCGCAACCTCGCCAAAGCGGAGAGCAGGGACGCATCATCTTCATTTCCTCCGGCGGAGTCAACCGGCATAGTACACCCCCAACTCTAATCCCCTACGGCTCAAGGCAAAAGCCTTCATTGAATCGTTCGCTCGCGGACTTGCCGTCGAATTACGGTGCATTGATATTCTGGGTCAAACGTTGTGGAGCGGGCCTTGATCGGCACGGGACCATATGCACTGAGCAAACCTGCGAGAGCTTACCCACCTGCTGGCGGAACATTCTTCCGCTTCCCCGATTGGGGCAATCGGCTATATCAGCTTCAGCAGTGTGTTCCTTACCTCAAACGAGCAAAGTCTACATTTAACCGCACATCGCTGCTGGTTTGGATGGGCGGTAGCACCATTGGTCGCTTTATCCAAGATCGAAGATCATACTTAAAAAATCATTAAAAAACAACAAAAAATAATGCTGATCGCGCGCCATGCTTTATGCAGGCGCAGGTGCCGTAGGAGTTGCAAATGTCCCCACAACAACCTGTCACGTCAAACCAAATGTCTGGATCTTACCGAGTCCGCCTGGTGGCGGTTCTATTCTTCCGCATGTTGCGTTTTTACCCGTATGAGTGCGGCCCTGCTCTATTGTTTCGGCACCATGTCTATCCCGCTTCAGAGGCCTTTCTGGGAGCCGTTGGCGAATTGCAGGACCCAATTACTCTTTCTGCTTCGCCGGCGTGGCCGGTGAATCCTCTCAGTGCTCGGATGGCTGTCTGCGCGTTTTCGGCTTGCGCCGTGTGGCCAATGTTCTCGTTGTTCTGCAGGTCTGTGCTATGCCGCCCTGACCCAGCTCAATGGCATATCGCTGCCTTATTTCGCGTTTTCGTATTGCGCTGCTTTGCCTGCGGACTATTCCCATCACCTGGACCCAACTTCATAAGCCTGTGTTACGAGGCGCAACCGCTGGGCTTGGGCGATGGCGATCATTCCTGAGCGGGACCGGTGTGGCGCGTTGATCGTTCCGCCCTTTGCTTGCCTGTTGCATGATACGTCGAGCTGGCAGGCAGGCTTCTTTGATCTGCGCCGGTGATGCCCCTGTTGGTAACCACGCTTGCCGAATGCCGCTGCTGTGGGCTGCAAACTCCCGGCAACCGAGCCCAAAGCGCTCAAGGAAAAGCTCGCACAGTCCCCGGGCGGCGACCGGAATTCACCTTTGTCGCTTGAGCGCGCAAATCCGATTCTCTGGATGTGCAACCTATCCTGATCCTGTCCGTTATCGCTTATCGTTCCTGTCACGGTTTGTGGTGCTTAACCTTGCAGACAAAGCGTTACCTGCACTTAACGCGCCACCAGATTTCTGCCTTCGGCGCCTCAATTCATCATCGGCGGCTGTGGTTGGCTACCTGCTTGATCACTACTCGCCATCGCCATTTCCCGCACCTGCGCTTGTCACCCGCATAGGTTTGTTCTATCTTGTAGGTGACGGTCCAGAGTCTACTGCCCTGCTTGGTCCTGGTTAAACTGTCTGACATTTAGCTTTAAGCGCAGGCGCGGAATTGATATAGCCGCCTTTCTCTGGCCCGCATTTCGCGATGAAACTACGCTGCGCATCTTTGGATTACATCTGGTCTCGTCACTATCGTGGCGGGCATGTCTCCGGCTTTTTTCGCTTACATCCCATACCAGTACGGAGAACTACGACCCGTCATCATGTATTCTTGCTGGTCCGGCGATAGGTGCATCCTGCCCGTGTTGACGCTTGCGCTCGGCAGCGCATTACCAATCCCGGCCTCTGCAATAACCGAATAGGTGAGATCCTCGAAAACCAGGTATGACCTGACATGCGAGGACAAACCCTGCCATTTTGTGTTGACCAGCGCTGACGGTGCCTCATCGCCTTATATCCGGTAGTTATGCCAACTCGCCCCATGATTCACGCGCAGATCATCGGCAATTTGCAGGCAACAGCCACTACTTTCCGCGCCCTCGATATCCAGCACAGGAACGCGGGCAGATGCTTGCCAGTAAATCGGAAAATCCCTCGCGACCGCGTCTGACACGTGTGCCCAACCATGATCCAGCACCGAACTCACCAGTATTCATCTGCACGGAAGGTCAGCCGTAATCGCCTGTTATAGCGTCGGCCACCCAGCCGCCGCCGTAATTCAGTCGGCATTCCTGCCCGTTAAGCTGACGTATCTGGCGGATGATTCCCATGATGACCTCGTTGGCTCGAATGGTCACCGGATTTCCCAACAGCGAGCCGCCAGCGAATCCGGTTATGCCTCGCCACCGCCGCCGCACTCCTAGTTTACACCTGTTCCCCCGGCCTGGCACCATCTCTCGATCAGCTCGAGGTCCGCTTCCTCGTTAATCACCCCAAGGCATAGTAGTAAGCCATGCGCGGGCTAAAAACCCTGGCCACCCGCATTTTCAGGGGATGCAGCGGCGTGCTGCAGCACCACGGGCTCCGGCAGGCGTCGCGAGCAATTCACGGATCTGGCTGGATTTGCTCCAGATCATTGGATTCATCGTCGGCCAGACGTATCAAGCGCGCTTTTTGAGCAATTGCCGACGCGCTTCAATGCGCAGCTCTCAAGAGTTGTTTGTTCATAGGAATATCCTGATGGAGTGCTCGGCCTCGATCGGGGATCGGCTCGAGAAGGACGCCCGCCGGCATCATAGCAGGCCTGAGTCTGTGCATTTGCGCGCAGGCAGCGCCGCTACCTGGCACCAGACACGGAAAAACCGCACGTTAACTGCGGTTGCTTGGCGGCGGCTGCTCTGCCGTTCACTGCTTGATGAAGTAGCCGTCTAGCGTTCCTTGCCCTTTTGCTCAAACTTCGTACAATCTCAATGGTTCTCATAACCGCAGCTTTTAACACATCGCGCATCACATTTTCTGTGGTGGCAACGTTCATTCGCAATGATCGACAATCGCCCAACTCCACGCTAACTTTGCTTTCTGCTGGTTCAAATGCTCTTCAAGCACCGCGAAACCGCTCCATCACCGCCGCCCCAGATCACTACGATATCCAGCCCCGTTGGGAGATACTTTACTCAGGTAGTGCTTCAAAGAAGCCCTATTCCCCGTATCAACCGGCGTCCAGCCACTTGAAGTCTGCCTGCAGGGAAGTTCCGATTCTTACGTTATTCAAAACATTTATTCATGTCTTTTCACCTCCAAGTCGGGCTGACAGTGAGTTTCAATCCAGACGGCATTGAATGAAACTTTTCCCGCCGCCAGTGGCTCCCGGCAATCCTTCGCGCGGGCATGTCTATCAAGGACGGGATATTGGGGAAACAATCGAAAATGCCGTTTTATCGCTTTGAGCTCTACCTTCGCAAACAAACTGCCCAATGCACATATGCGGTGCAAATCGAATCCAGCCGACGGTCGCGACTTGCGGTCCAGATCAAAGGTCGGATTTTCGTAAGCTCCCCATCACGATTGCGAATGGAAATCACATGCATGAACCATTGCCCCTTGGCAACAATGAACGCACCGATTCGAATCCTTTGAGGCTCTGGCGAATCTTGAAAGTTGCGCTACGGTTCATAACGCACGCTATCGGATCAGTTGCGGATCAAGACGCGATCATTGCGCACTCGCCTCCAACCAACTCGGGCGCTCCAGCAACAGCGTCATCACGAAACTAAAGGTCCGGTTGTAGTTTTCCCCTGTGCCAGGATAATAACGAGCGGACCAAAGTGGGTTACCTTCCTATGATCATCCAATGCCCGGCCCTCGTATTGCAATTATCAGTGCGGCTGATTCAGCATAATTCCCTTGAGTGCCCTCGGCGCTCTTGCTAAACGACCACACATCCTTTGATCGCATCAATAAAGGCTCTTTACCGCCTGGCCAGCCAGAGAGGCCATTAGATCTTCCTTTTCCGATATAATCTGGTTAGCGCCACCATATGCCAACGCCCAGCTCGCCGTACTTATTGAAACTTTTCCGGATCAATCGGCAGGAAAAACCATCGCGAATACATGGCGCGAATTGGAAAAATAAAGATCCAAAGTCCTTAGATTGGCTTTCTTGTCATGACCCATGGGGCAAAGGAACTCTTCGCGGATGACCCGATCAATCTCGGGTCGCCATCGTTCACGGTCTGGCGCATGACACCGCGCAGCAGTGCGCCGGGTGCGCGGTTCTGCTCGCCATCCATCCCAGGATGATCAGCCATCAAAAAACGCACCAAAGCCCTCTCGGCGATGCAAACCGCTGGACGTGTCGGGTACGCAGAGTACGCCATATTCTGTACTTGAACAAGGTGATCTGCGGCATTTGGCCGCCTTGCGCCAGCATTTGTCGGCACCTGTGATGGTAGTGTCGACAAAAGTCGCCCTGCATTACCGGTGTATGTGACGCTTTCCTGGCAATAGGCCATTGGATATCGACGTCCGATTCCAAGAGGAATCCGAACCGCTGGTAAGCGGCTTCGATATCAAGTTCCGAGCTGCGATAGGCAATAGATTTTCTTCCTGGTAAAAATGTAATTCTTGCTTATTTGATCGTTGGGCTTCTCGCCAGATAACGGCCACGCGCTTGTGCTGACAGCACGGCCAGCCATGCATTTCACGCCGCCACCGGGATGAATGCCAGCACTGCCCAGATACAAGCCTTCGAACCGGCAGCGGTGTCGCGCCCACCCGTGAGCGGCGCTTGGTGTGAGCGCATGGAGGTTGGTGGTCGATATGCACGACACATTCCGTTCCACCGTGTTCAGACGTCCGGTTAAAATCGGCGCTGCTTCGATCGCCGACCTGACATGCCCCTTGATGCCTTCATAACATAGGCCGAGAGCTGTCAATTGACGCTGATCTGCAACAGCTCCATGATGTTAATCCCAGCCCGCTTTCGGGTTGACGGAGAGACCGAGCGGAGTTAGATGTCAGATTCACTCTGCGCGGAGCCTGAGAAGAGCCGCAGCGCTCGGACGCCATGGTGATATCGGCATCGTAGGTACTTCACCCCGGGCGCGGGCTAAAGCTTTCCAGCACGGCTTCCTCGGATGCGATCAGCAGCAGTCTTGCCAGGTCGACCGCCTTCGCTCGGGCTGGTCGAGCGCGCACGGGAAAATCTATCCAATCCAGTCGCACACATCCACTTGAGCGGCCCTGAGCCCTTGGCGTTGGCTCGGGCCATGGCGATACGGGTGAGCAGTGCGCTGGCATTTTCGCCAGCTTCACCCATCTCCAAAGCACTTTAGGATGGCAGCGGGCGATGCCGAGCGAGCCGTGAACTCGCGTCCATCCTGGCCAGATTGACCCTTTCACCTTTCCTGGTGGAGACGATTTCGTCACGGTTGCCAGAGGGTAATGACCTGCCGCCCAACTCTTCGATGCCTGAGCGATGGCATGCTCTCATGCGCATCCGCGACACCCGATACAACACCAAAGCGGTGACTGAATGAAAGCCAGAGCATATAGAATGCCGCCCATCAGCAGTATACTCAGCCAATCAATGTCAGGGCTCACCATCCGCGGAAATGCGTGGACCGGCATGCTCGAAGCGTTATCACGTGCTGCCTGATGCGCGGGCCTGTCAGCAGATCCCATTTCAATTCATTTGACGCTTTTACCGATTTCTCAGGCGCTGCCTAATCACTTTTCAGCTTGTCCCCGAAGTTTCAACTTCGCCGGGTCACGCGCATTTTGGGAGGCTGCATTTCTAGGAACATGTCAAAACGTTCATTGAACTCCAAAATGTCTGGCGTTCATGCTTGCTGTAGCGCTGATCTCCGCAGCGGTTCAGGCGGAATATCGCCCAGAAACAACCAGCGAGTCTCCATACGGAGTGCAGAATTACACGTACCCTGGCGCCAGCTCGATGGACTTTGAATCCGTGGCGCTCAAGTCAGTTCCTGGAGGAATGTGGAATTGAACACGCATTCGAACATCATGGTCCAGAGGCAGGGGTTTGTACCAGAATGCTCGGGTGCGTTTCAGGGAATCAGATACCCGACGATGCCATGGCCACCAACTTTGTCGAGCGCCTCCAGCACCAAGGTCGTTTCCTTTCCAGCCCGAAGTAGAGCCCGCCGACAGCCGTTTGGGTGCCCCACCTACGATAATTAGTCGAAAACTTGTCTTGTGTATATCAATGTTGTATCCCTTTTTCAAGCTGTGAGCACCCTATAACAAATGCTACGCCCAAGTGCTGCGGCAACGTGTACCCTGAGTAAAATCGATTGGCACTGCTCACCGATTTCGGCCACAGGTCGTGTTTTTCACCATAGCACTTAACAATTACTTATTGCAGAAATATTAATCTGCAATGAATTAAACCAAAGATCTCTGTCGAGTTACTCAAGGCAATGCTGGCAAGTTCGAAGACTTATCACGTCCTTCTACGTGCGTTAAAGCATTAGCCGCTGGAAAATTAAAAATAAAAAAGACAGAAAAAAAATGAGCACAATCTGGAATCATCCGGTGACGCTTGTTTCATTGGTCAAAGCACGTTTAACAGTGTTTCTTTTCAGACCGTGCTCGGCCAGTGCAGCCCCACGCTTTTCCATCCACACCCCATCAATCATAGAACCACTTGCGACGGTCGCGGAGGCTCTGGATCCAAGCCAGCCGGCCCACCTATGGGCCGGCTTTCTCCAGCACAAAAATCTCCGTTTCTAACAACCATAAATAAAAACGGAGGGAGAACCTGTTCAATGAAAACTGAATATGCTATCGGTTTTGGTTTTTTTGTACTGCGGCGGACTAATCTTGGCCGCCGTTCCTTTGCCGGGCTGGTTTGAAGGCCCCAAGAAAGGGGGGGGCAGGGAAATTTCTCCTTTCCTTTTTTTTTTCACTTTTGG
>Ga0163217_1029391_pt1 | contig 12635 bp, 16 predicted proteins | sample SynspAceP_FD_185933 | JGI IMG/M metagenome (GOLD analysis project Ga0163217, IMG submission 185933) | Saline lake microbial communities from Ace Lake in Antarctica - Synechococcus sp. Ace-P (PacBio error correction) | ecosystem: Environmental > Aquatic > Non-marine Saline and Alkaline > Saline ... | reverse complement strand
GAAGACCTGATTGCCGCGATTGCCAGACCTTCGCGCACCGATGAACAGGCCTGGGTGCCGCGCGGACCTTGCTGTCTTGCTCCTGCTCTATTGGCTGCCGGTCTACGGATTTCCGAAAGCGCTCGATCTCAATTCTGGAGGACCTTCCCGGCGTGACGATGCACTTGTAGCGTCACGGCAAGGGCGGAAAGGCCCGGATGGTCCCGATTCCTGCCCGTCGTGCGAGAAGCGAATTGCCGACTACATCCGCACGTTTGCCGCAAACCCTTTCGGGGGAAGGGCGCCGTTGTTTGTGGGTGTTGCGTGGGCGGGCGGTTGAGCCCGGGCATTGTGCAGAAACGGATGCAGGATTTGCGGTCCAGTTCTGGGCTTTGCCGAAAAGAGCGCCACCCCACGCACTCCGGCACTCCTTCGCCACGCATCTGCTGGCCTCGCGGCGGTGACTTGCGGCGGATCCAGGAACGCTCGGCCATGCCTCCCTGTCGACCACCCCAGCGCTATACCGGACGCGACAAGTCGCCGGCTCATGGATGTCTACAGCCGTGCAATCCGCGCGCGCGCAGATTAGTCAGGCACCGCCTCGTCCCGCGAAGAACACCGCCGGTCATATTTCGAGCATACGGGCCATAATGCCGGCTCCAGTATCGGGGGATCATCAAATGCGCCCGAACGCCTTTTCTGGCCAACTGGTCAACCACGGCAGGTTGATTTCGGGCTTGGCCCTCATAAGATCGGCTGCAGGGGAACAGCTCGAGCTGCAGGCCCGCAGTCCGGTCCCAGGGCGTTTCCGATCCCCTCCGAGAACCTGATTCCTCAAGCCCTGGCGTGTCGGACTTCACGAGATGGCGGGCCGCAATTCCTGCGGCGTGGATTCCAGAATTTTTCCAGCCGTGGTTTGATCGACGGTTTCGTGGCCGCAGCCCGCTGCTCTTGCAGCTTTTCTGGCCGTCGCATCCAGGCGGCCAAAATCGAACTCATGTCCGAATTCTCCGATGATGGTTGATCTCTGCCTGTCCTTGACCGCGCTTTCGACAGCGTCTGTGCAGCAATTTGCCAGTTCCGGTCACCTGCTGCATGCCGCTCCAGTTCGGCGCGTGACGCCGGTTGAAGCGTTCCGAAGGAAATGATCGCTCCGGTATAGCCGTTGGATCGGATGGCGCGTGCGTTACTGCCCGCGTATTGGCACCGATCGAAGAGCGCAATCGATGTCGTGGGCCGTGAGCCATTGTGACCAGGCGTTCCCATGGTCGGCTGAATCCCGCGGAAGGGTGAAACATCGAACCCCTTGCCGGCGCCGTGGGAATTCGTATGTGCCGACCATCGAAATCCCTGTTTGCATGTGCGTGTTTGGTGGCGGGAAGAAACCGTCCGGAAAACTAGCACGATCTGGCGATACAATGGACGTCCGTACAATTGCAGACGGATGGCAAGCAATAGTTTCTGGCATCTCAAGGTCTGGATTCTGCGTATGACCAAGTCGCCTGACACCATCAATCTCAACATGTCACTTTTTGTTCGGGCGCATGATCGCGCCCGTTGGCCATAGCGGTTATTGATCGCGCTTGCCGCCAATTCCTGACCCTGATCTGGGTTGCGGCACGCGGCCAGGATCAGGTCGCGGCCCGGGACCTCGTCGGAAATCTGAATGCGTTGTTTCGAATCTTGGAAACGCGATCCTCGGGAACAACTGGTGTTCGACTATACCTGGTGGGGATTGAAGCGCTCGAGGAAACTGGTTCGTGAACCCGGACCTCGAATGGGGCCGCACGAAAACCATCGGCTCACGTCGCCGAGACGTATTATGTCAACGAGACATTGGTTTCGCGGATTACAGGACTGGACGATGTTCGCCTATCGCAATGTGTGCCTTTCGCGCGACGATGCATTGCGCTATTTCGGACCCGGCTTTGATGGAGCTGATTTCGGCAGCCCGTGCGGAAACCCCATTGTTCAACCCGACCTGTCTCGGCCTATCTGTTGCACGACAGTCGGAATTCGTCTGGTGGCCGTTCCCAGTGCCGACGCCCGAAAACCCGACCGCAGAGGCAGCTGGTTATGGCCCAAGGGCCCGGTTCTTATACATGCTCGCCCATATGACCCCGGGAATCTGCTTGCCGCCGTGTCGGCCCAATTCGGGTTTGAGGGGGCCTCACGCTGGCGGAAACCGCGCGCGGGTGAGGTCTGGATGTTGCTGTCCATGAATTGCGTGATGGCCTTGGGCAGCCGGTCGGATGGCTGTCTGGCCCGCCGCCCCATCCGGGGTCAGCGCTGTTCACTGATTGTTCTGCCGTGGCTTGATCGCAGGTGTTGTCGTTCTACTGTCCTTGGCACTGTGTTCCTTGCGTTCGCGTGACCCATGTCGGCGCGTTCATTAGCTCAGACGCCGCGAACTGCCTTGGAAGGAAACGCCAGCTCCGCACCAAAACCAGCAAGCTTGCAGTGGCCTTGGAGAGATGGGCCGCCGTGTGGGTTGATGAGCTGAACCAGCCCGTCTCAACTATTATCCCCCGCAATGGGCCACGGATTCGACCCAGGCGGCCTTGCTGAGCACGGCGGAGATGCGCAGCCTTGACCAGCTCTCCGAGCAGCTTGAAGTCATCGGCGGGACAGACCCCGGCGCATGTCGGAAACGATCCAGAGTATGCTGATTTCAGTCGCGACAGATTACGGCCGGAGATCGCTTTTGATCTGGTCCGTGCGACCAATCTCAGGCTCTGAAACTGGCTGCGGCCCGAGCTTTGCCGAGCACCGCATCGAGGCTCGCTTCAGGCTGCCAGCCCAATGCGGGCGCGGTCCCCCCCCCCCTTTCCCCCCTTTTTTTTTTTGGGGAGCCGTCCCGCTTCGAGCAGGTTATCGTGAACCTCCATACTCAATGCCCGTGATGCCGTCGTGCGAAATCGGAAAAACGGTGCTGATCGAGCGGTGCGAGATCGCCGCTCGAGAGTCATCGATGATCCGTCCCGGGAGAGTCGTTCGCCTGGGTTTGCGCGAACAATGGCGGCGGGCATCCCTGCGGAAATCTCTCGAGCGTGTATTTGACCGTTTTATTTACAACCAAGGGCCGTTGGCGAAGGCCGACCGGACTCGGGTTGTCGATTTCCTACGCATCATTGGCGGATGGATGGTGATCTGTCTGCCCGCAACCACGCGGCGGGGGCCGCATTCACTGTCGAGTTACCTCGAATCGCACCAAAGAGTGTTTGCAGAGACAACGGTATCGGTGGAAGGTGACAGGTAATGGAAAACAGCCCCGTCATATTTCTGCGTGGTCGATGATGAGCCGCTTGCGGCCCAGCATGTCAGGTTTCTTGAAGGTGAATCGATCCGGACCACCATGGCCGGCAGCGGCGCATCTGGGGCCCTTGACGGCTCATTCATGACGATCCCGGGCCGATCTGATTGTAACGGATCTCCGCATGCCCGTATGGTGACGTGTGGTCTGATCCGCAACAATTCGGGCAGAGAATGGCACGCTCCCGATTGTCGTGGTGACAGGGCAGGTTGCTGCGGGAGGCCGAGACGAAGCGCTGGCGGCGGGGTGCCACCAGAACTTTTGCCGCAGCCGCTCGATCTTCAGGAGCTGTCCCGGGCTGTGAAAAACGTTCTGCCGGCCAATTAGCCCTTGTTCAGATATGGATGGTGCGTCCAGCTGTGGCCAGTTGCGGCTCTTTCACGGCTTTCCGACAAGGTCGGATGTCCAGGCAGGTTCGCGCCAATATCTTCTGTGGATGCGGCCAACTCCCATTACCCACCACGATCTCGTGGATCAGCGGTTGCCTGCATCGGGGCCAGGAAATATGTGCACCGATGGATGCGGGTCGGTTTTGGATCGGCCAGAAGTTTTCACAAAGCCGTCGGTTCGTTGGCGGCGCGGGCCGACCATTGGCCGAGAACGGAAACTTACCCACCCTTGTAGGCGATGCCATCTTCCTTTGAGCTGTTTCTTCGGTCTTCCCGAACCGAAAGCACCTCGGGGCCATGTGTAGACGATTACCCGCGAATCACGTTCGTAGTTCACATGTCCGGGACTCGCCGGCAATGATCTCCGCTGCGGCGACCCTTCATTCCTCTTGCCTTGTGCGCCAAGCATGCGGGCCGGGGACCCCACAATCGCCGATGCATAAATTTACCTTCCACGCTGGTCTGGAATATGGGCGTCGATTTCCACGAAACCGCGATCATTGGTCGTCACGCCGCACCTCTTCCAGAACCAAAGCTTGGTCCGGTATAGGGGCGGCGTCCGATGGATACGAGAACCGTTATCGCAACTCCGAATTTCGTCTCCCGCATCGCCGCCTGCGCAGGCTCGACGTGAGAGTTTCAACCTTGGTTTCTTTGAGGGTTTCGGCACGGTCAACCTTGGTTGCCAGCCGGAAGGTCATGCCCTGCTTTTCGAAATTTTCTGGAATGCCTTGGGCGACTTCACCATCCATGCCGGCGATGATGCGGTCCAGATATTCGATCACACCGTTGACCTCAGCGCCCAGGCGGGGCCAGACCGAACCCATTTCCAGTCCGATATAACTGCGCGACCACAACCAGATTGTTTGGGTTACGGTTTCAAGTGTAGGCGCGCGGTGGACGTCGATTTGCCTTCTCCGTCGATCTCCAGCCCTGCCAGCGGTGCCGGCGGAATCCGAACCGGTTGCGATGAGGATCGACCCCGGTCTGTGAGGGTCTGGGTGTCACCGTTTTCGGCCTACCTTCGGACTTCGGTGGTCCGCTCTTGATGACCGGGCTGCTCCCGTGGACGGAGGTCACCTTGTTCTTCTTGAACAGAAACTCGATGCCTTGGTGGTGTCCTCAACGACCTTGTCCTTGTGGCCCATCATGGCCTTCAGGTCATAGGAAAACCTTGCCGACATTCACGCCATGTGCCGCGAGACCGTGCAGGGCATGGCTGTATGTTCCGAGGACTGCAAGCAGCGCCTTGGAAGGAATGCAGCGATATTGAGACACGTGCCGCCGAGGCTTTTGCGCTTTGTCATGCAAGCAAACCTTGAGCAAAGCTGGAGCTCGGATCGCAGCGACATAGCCGCCGGACCGGCACCGATCACAACAAGGTCGTAGGGAGATTCCCGCCATGGTCATTCAGACCTCAATTCAGAAGGCGCCTCGGGGTCTTCGGAGGCCTGCTTGATGCGGACCAGGAATGTCACTGCCTCGCGACCATCGACGATGCGATGATCCCCATAGCTCAGCGCCACATCATCATTCGGCGGATGACGATCTCGGTCATCGACCACGACAGGGGCGCTTGACGATGTGTGCATGCCCAGAATTACCCGACTGGCGGGTTGAGGGATCGGGGTCGAAAGATCGAGCCAAAAGATTGCCGCCATTGGTGATGGGAAGGTGCCACGGTGAGGGGGTCCTTTCATCGACAGGATCACCGTCGCGGGCACGTTTGACGAAATCGGTCACGCCGGCCTCGATTTCGCAAAGTTCTTCGCATCGGCATCCGCATCACCGGAACCACGGAGCCCCTGTCGCCGCCGACAGCAATGTGCCGATATCGTAATAGTTTCTTGTAGATGATCTCGTCGCCATGGATTTCGGCATCACAGCCGGGATTCTTGAGCGCAATTGACGGGGCCTTTACGAAATGCTTCATTGAATCCGAGCTTGATGCCGTATTTTTCTCGAAACATCCTTGTAACGGGCCCGAAGGTCCATCACGGCCCTGCATGTCGATTTCGTTGAAGTTGGGTCATCGCATAGCCGCGGCTGTCTGGCCTCCTTGAGGCGGCGGGGCGACGGTCTTGCCGCAGCTTGGTCATGCGCACACGCTCTTCGCCCGCGTTTCGTCTGCAGGCGATCGGGCAATTGCGTCGCCGAGAAAAAAAAACACAAAAGGTTCGGGGCGGCGGTGCTGGCCGGGGCTGACGACGGCGCGGGGTTTGGATTTCGCAGCACCACCATTTTTCCAGATGACGAAGCACGTCCCCCTGGTGGATACGGCCATCCCGGCCCGTGGCTCGACGTTTCCGAGGCCCTTCAGCGCGTTGTTCATCGAGAAGTTGCGAAAACCGCGCGGACGAGGGCAGGTCTTGCGCTCCCGGTGTCACCTGAGCTTGCAGGCGCTTCGGCAGCCGGTGCGGCACTTGCAGCGCAGCACACCGGTCGCGACATGCGACCGACAACGGCGGCCCACTTCAACATCGACACCGTTCATCCGCAAGGATTTCACCAGTTGCCAGCGCTGGGGGCTGGATAGTTCGGCGGTGACCTCTGTCGGTCTCGCATTTCGACCAGAGCCTAAACATCGGGCCTCGAGGATTTCACGACTTTTTTCAAACAAGCGTCCGACCGTACCTTCCGGCCACCGATTTCACCAAGGTCAGGCCACCGTTGATGTCGATCGTGTCGCCGCCGGCTCGTCTTTCGGAGGGGGCTTTGGCCTTTGGCGCTTCGGGCTTCGTTTTCTTGGCCTTGGGGGTGGTGGAGCTTGCGTCGGGCCTTTACCGTGCGGCGCTTTGCCGTTCAATCAGATGGGCACCAATTCACGCATTGCCAACCTCGACATCCCACCGCTCATCGGCGCGGAATCTCGACCAGAGGGACCGCCGGGAACTCGGGGCGGGCCGGAACTTGCAAAACCGGTCACCCTTGGTCGGGGCTCGATTCCGACCAGGGGGTTCGATCGCGCCGGTCGATTGGCCTCCTCCAACGGTTTTGAACCAGCGGGGCAATTTCCGTTGCCCTGCAGCTTACTGATTCAACCCATGTCGGGGACTTTGATTTCCGTCGCCATATTTCTAAACGTCCTGTTGTGGCCCGGCTGCGCGTTACCAGCGTTCAGGGCGTCATGTACGAGTGGTTTTCCGTTCGCGCCGGTGCGTTGCACGCTGCCTGTGGCCAGTGGGGAGGCCAGCCTTGTTCCGGGGCGGCCCACATAGCGCGGGGGGCGTTTCTGATCAGCGTCGATTCGTTGTCAGAACCGCTTCAGTGACGGTCGATGAAGCGTGTCCATGTGCCGCCCTGTTCTCGGTTCTTGCCTGGACACCAGACGTTTCGGCGTGTTTGAGCGCGAAAGCTCTTTTGACATAGCGCCCTTGGGGAAGATTTTAAAAGCTGCTCCCATTCGCAGGAAGAAGAACGTCCCCGTTGATGCCGCTGCTTGCCCGCGCTTCCTCATACAGGTCGTAATAGGACCTGTGCCCCGAACACCAGCACGACACGGCGTTGACGTGCTTTCGTTCTTCGCACAGCTTCTCATTGTCCCAGAAGAACGGCGGTGGAAAGCGGTTTCCGGGCGAAGTCGTCAGATCAGAAAAACGCAGAGCTTTTGTGCCGCAGCAGCGCTTTGCGCGTCATGGATGATCAAGGGTTACGGAAAGTGCGAATGGGACCTGCCGGCGCCAGCGCGTGGAAGTAGTTCGCGGGCGGTTGGTGATGTTGCACAACCTTTGCATGTTGTCCCTCCGCACAAAGCTGCATGATAGCGTCTTCCAGCTTGCCGAAAGGGGAATGCTCGGGGGCCTGGGCCTCATAGCCATGAGCAGCAGCACATCACCAGTTCCACTCCATCCGGAAGGTCCACTTGGATTCACCTGACGCGATGAACTGGTCGATAATGACCTGTTGCGCGTTGGCGAAATTCACCGAACGTGGGCACTCCAGAGCACCAAGGCCGCATGGGGCTCGGCGCTGACTGGTAGCGTATTTCAAAGCCCCAGAACGCCCAAACTCTGGACAGCGCGGCTCGTCGGATGACCTCGAGCGGAGCCTGACCATAGCGGATATTGGACAGCGGGAAGTACTTGTCCTCGTTGTTTCTGGTCGATGGAGGACGGCGCGTGCGCTGAGAGAACGGTCCCGCGCCCGACTCCTCGGCCGAGAGGCGGGACCGGTGGGACTTCGCAAAAGTCAGCGTCCCGAACGCAAGCGCCTCGCCGGTGCCCCAGTTCCACGCCCTGTGCCCCGTCGATCATTCTCCGCGTTGTCTTGAGCTGGCGCAGGATTCTGGAGTTTGCATCTGAGCCTTCAGGGCGGCTCGAATGGCATGTCGCACCTTCGCGGATCAGGTCCATATCACGCGGTCTGTCCGCGACGTGCTCTTCGCCATCGGTCATGCCGAGATTGGTCCCAGCGTCCTCCAGCCAGTCGGCCCTTGTTTGGGCTTGTAGCTTCGGGCGGCGCATCGTATTCCTGTGCGTCAGGGAGTTTCTGGGAACTCCTTCGACCCATGCGGATCACCGCCGCCAGCCGGAATCACGCCTTGTCCGTCAAGCTGTTTCTGGCATTATGAGGGCGCGGGAGTCGTCGCTGCTCGGAGATCGACTTGTACATCAGCGGCTGGGTGAAGGCGGGCTCGTCGGATCGTTGTGGCCTGCCGGCGATAGCCCCACAGGTCGAAGACGACATCGGCCTTGAACTGATAGCGAATTATTTCGGGTGGCAATTCCCTGCGCCGGCGTGCAGCGGTGGATTCAGGGTCGTCACCATTTCACGTGGAAAATCGGCGCTGGATCCATGCTTGGCGACATCCGAGGAATAGCGGGGATGAGCGGGCCGCGTCGGGTTGGGTAAACCCGAGTCTGGTTTGTTTCACGATCACGTGGATCGTGCGCGCGGTGTCCGATAGCCGGCGAAGCTGCGGAAAGATCGGGAGGTTTCGGTCGACCAGGCCCTGGCCCGCAAAAGGCTGGCACTGCCGTGCATCAGGATTGCCAGGACGTTTCGCGCCTGCGTATCGCGCCCGCAGCGCTTTGCTTGGCGCGTACCTTGCCAAGGACAACGGTTGCCGCTTTCCAGGATGCTCTCGGGTTCGGCGTCAGTGACAGATGACCGTGTTTCTCGTTCAAGCGTCGGTTCGGATGAGGTGCCAGGATGGGATATCTTCAAACATCGCCCGCCCGACCCATGACGGTCGTCCGGGATTGGGGGGAATTGCCCTCGAATTCGAGAACAGGCGCGGAATGCTTGTCCATGAAGTTGGTCAGCAGCGTTCTAGGGCGTTCCGGCAGATGGGGCATGCCGGAGTTCGACGAGTTTCGCGACAGTCCAAGCTGGCCCGCCGCGCTTGACGATCTGCTCGAGAGCCGGATCAGGGATTCACCAGCCCTCCAGGCCCGACCGCTTTGCCGCCGGTATACTTTCTTGTCGAGAAAACGCCTCGAAGATTTCGCCCCGGGTCGCGCGCCAAGAATGGCTTCCCTTTGCCCTCTTTCGGTGAACTCAGGTTGTGGTTGCGTCACCTTCGATGCGCTCCTGGATCCATGCCTTTTGCCTCAGCCCCTGCGATATGCAGTTGAATTCGACACCATAATTGCCGCAATAGGGTGGCGGCGGACGACATCGATGATCTGGCCATCGTCGGCCGTTTCCAGCCCGAGACATAATTTGATGAAAATCGGGGCCGATCCATGTCGGGAATCCGCAAACCCGTAGGTTTTTCGGGTCGAGTTGCGCGGATGCGGGCATGGGGGGGCATGCCAGGCCGAGCGGGTCCGAGTTGGCTTCCAAGTGACCGCGCACGCGATTAGGCGCGGATAAGATCAATGCAACGGATCGAATCCAGGCTGCGCGGCGGACTCGTCAAACGCGTTGCGAGGCGTTCGGGTGGCTGCGCCAAAAGGAAAGCGGAGAGCCTTTTCAGGGAGCGCCAGCGCGCGCGCGACAACTTGCCACATGACGGCGTTGCCACCGGGCGGCCCGGTGCGGCGCACCAGAGCCGTTCGGGCCACCAATGATGCGAGAATCCCGCGGTGCCAGCTTGGTCCCTTGAGGTCCTCAAGCCAGGGCGCGATGCATCGTCATGCAGACTGAGAAGAAGGTTTCCCCATGTCTTGCGTCAACGCTGTCCGGCCGTTCGAGGATATCGAGAGTAGAAGTTCGGCAACGAAGTGGCGTTTGCGCCGTTCCAGAAACGACGTAGTGGCCTATGTAGTCACTCAGTGTTTTTGCCGCAGCATCAACTTGGCTGCGGTCCCGCGGTTGAGACGCGATGGTGCCCCCCGCCGCCACCAACCAATCGAGTATTAGCCCTTCATGGCCTTCAGCTTGTCGTCCAAGTGCGGACGCGAGTCTTGCGACACATGTGCCGGCCTGGGACTTCATGGCGTTTCGATTCTTGCCGTCTGGCCGTGCCTTTACCGCCTTGAAAGTAATCCACCGCATGCCCATGCGTTTCCCGGAGTGCCGTACAACCCGGCGATGAAATCCGGTGATCGTGCTTCTTGGCTTGGACGCCTTGATTGAAATCCGCAGCGTCTTCGTTCGGAGATCCGCCGATTTTCGCCGGATCATGATGATGCCCTCGTTTCTCGTCGTCGTCGAGGAACATTCGAGACAGTCAATGAAGTTTGGTGCCGGTTCACCGGGTTCGCCACCGAATGCATACAAGTTGTCTGGCCCAGCCCACAGCCGGGTCTGACCCCCACGCTTCATAGGTAAGTTTTCCCCGAGCGCGAAAACATACCGATCTTGCCGCGCTGATGTGGAATGTGCGCCCGGCATGATGCCGATCTTGCTATTCGTCCGGCGTGATGACGGCCCGGCAGTTCGGCCCGGATCAGGTGCGGGTCTGCGAGGCCGTCCGAGGGCCTCGTGTGTGACCTGGACCATTATCGAGAACGGGATTGCCTTCCGGTGATGCAGATCACCAGGCGGGTACTGCCCGCATCGATGGCTTCCACGATGGCAGTGCCGCGAAGGGCGGGCGGCCAGATTAAAATAACGGAGGGCGTCTGCGCCGGTTTTCGCGACGGCCTGATTGACCGCTGTCAAAACACGGGCAGGTCGAGTGGTCGAAGCCACCTTTTTGCCCGCGTCACACCGCCGGACCATCGTTGCGTACCCATAGGCGAGGCGCTGCTCGGAATGAAAGGTTGCCCTGGGCTCCCGTGTAGCCCTGACAAATGACCTTGGGTATCGTTGTTGACGAGTAACGGACCATGGCGTTAAGCCGCACCTCCTTCACAGCGTTCAAGACCTTTTCGGCCGCCGGTCGCCGCAAATCATTCTGCCGGTTAATGATCGGCAATCCGGATTCGGCGAGAATTTTTTGCCGAGATCCACGTTTTGTAACCTCCGAAGGCGCACCACAAGCGGAACATGTTGCAGCGACACTTCGCGTGCGCGGGCCGGACGATGCCCCTCCGCGCAATTCACGGTCACAACCCGCATGATTGCCGCCCGAAAATGGTGGACCAATGAATGCCTTCGACATTTTGGGTCGGACAGAATGATTCGTTGAAGGCTGTCGTAACCCCTCCTTGGTCGGCACCGCCGCCAAACATCCAGGAAGTTGGCCGGTGCGCCGCCATGCAGGCTGACGATGTCCATGGTCGCCATTGGCCAGTGCCTTGCACCGTTGGACCATTTGCAGCCGATTCGAGCCGTTCGAGCCGGATATAAGTTGAGGCTCGTGCTTGGTGGCTTCGAGCTCGGCGGGTCTTCCTCGTCTTTCGTCGCGCAAGTTTCTTCGAATCGGGTGCCGGGTAAAGCGGCATTGTCATCGAAGTTCATCTTGGGCCATCGAGTGCGATGACATCTCCGTCCCCGTCACGACGCAGCGGATTGATCTCGACAAGCGCGGCGTCCATCTCCACGAAGGCCTTGGACATGGCCATCAGAATGTTTGCGCAACTTCTGGATCTGAGAGCCTTCCAAGACCCCCAGTCCGAAAGGGCAATCTCACGGGTGTGAAAAGGCATGATTGCCGGTCGCTAGGATCAATGGGCCACGTGGCGATCGTCTCCGGGGTTTCCTCGGCCACCCGGTCTCGATGTCCATGGGCCGCCTGTCTGTCGAGGCAGATGATCACGATTACCGAGGTCCTCGCGGTCCCACGAGCAGGCTCAGCATAGAGTTCGCGCGCGATATTCACACCTTCCTCGAACATAGATGCGCTTGACTCCTTGCCGTCCCCACCGTTTGTTGGGTGACCAGGACATGCCGGAGCACTGGCTTTCGGGCATGGCGCGCACGTTCGGCCTCGAAAAAACGGGCCAGGCGAAACACCACCGCCGCCAGTCGGGGCATTGGTTAAAATTGGCCCGCTCCGCGGCGCACCGGCGTGTTGAGAATTTGGGATTGGACGACCCAGATGTGCCCGCCCAGTTTCTTGCTGCTGCTTGCTCGCTTCGTCAGCCGGTTAGGCGACAGGAACCGCGCGGAAACTGCGACGCGAAACTTCCGGCGGAGCCAGGCCTTTGGCCTGGGTATTCGTGGATGGTTTCAATGAATGCAATGGTCCGGAAGATTGTTGAACCGCCAGGGAAACATGACTGTCCCGGCGTTACGGAGCAGGAGATTAAACGATACAGCCGCACTTAAACATTGGTATTTCTTGTGACGCTAGGACTGATCAAAACGTGGGTTAACCACCGCCGGAACTTTAGCCCACTCGTGCGTCCAGTGGGCGCAAGCGGCAACCGGACCAACTTCGCGTACGCAGGATGAACCGTCTACTTCTTTTTGGATCTTCGCGCCGTGCAGCGTTTTATCGTTGCGGCAACCAAGTCTTCCACGGCCCTTGACCCGATTTGCGGAAGGGCGGCGGCGCTCCTTGGCGTCGAAGCTTGGACCTCGACCAATCCGCTCGATGCCCTTTGGCACCGGATCACGACCCGGCGCGCCAAGCATACATTTGCCCTTCGCCATACTCGCCGTCCAGATAATCTCCTCTA
>Ga0163217_1036791_pt1 | contig 12636 bp, 12 predicted proteins | sample SynspAceP_FD_185933 | JGI IMG/M metagenome (GOLD analysis project Ga0163217, IMG submission 185933) | Saline lake microbial communities from Ace Lake in Antarctica - Synechococcus sp. Ace-P (PacBio error correction) | ecosystem: Environmental > Aquatic > Non-marine Saline and Alkaline > Saline ... | reverse complement strand
GCATCGCACCACGCAGGATCTCTGCAACCATTCTGGCGAGCCGCCCGGACCTCCTCGAATCCGCTCCAATCGTCAATGCTTCGCCGGAGTATCGGCCACTCGCGGCTGCTCCTCGCCCGTACGGCCGAATGAGTGCTTGGGTGGGTGGAGGCGAGCGGTGCGCGGGCGACCAATCCAAGCTCTGCTCCCAAGAAGCCGGACTCTCGCCCGCGTCATTTGCAGGCGCTACGCGAACTCCTCCCAGCAAGCTCGCGACGTGGGCCTCTGCGCGAATGGGGGTCGTGATGGCGGGCCAGCAGCCGGCCAGTATTGTTAGCACCGGATACCTTGGCACTGCCCACGCGCCTGTGATCCCGCCTTGGCTCAGCAGCGCAGGCTTGCCGGTCATCGACGAGCTCCAGCGAATTGAGCGCTGCCGCACCGTTTGGGAATTGCCCCGCGGAGTTGGAGCCTCCAGGCTGCCGCGCCGCAGGGTCGTCCCTCAAGCTCCGCCCCCTGCCTGGCGGCCAGCTCCGCACTGCCCGGCTGGAAAATCCTTGAGCAACGCCGCCGTACAGCCCGAGCCGTTCCGGTTTCTGGAGGGGTGCGGCAGCGCGGATGAGCACCTCAGCATCAAGGCAGATTAGCGCTGGGCCTCACGCGCAGGCGGACTGCCGTGGCAGGAGGCCAGATTGCCTGCCGCGAGCCTGGCGCGCTGCCCCAGCCAGGCGGGTCAAGAGGGATTGCAGAAACTGCACGCTGCGGGGGCCCAGCTGGGCGCTGAGGTCGGCGGCGCTGAGCGGCGCTCGCGGGCTTGAAACGCGCGCCGGAAGCGTCGGCGCCTTCCTGCCTAGGCAGGCGCCGCTAGCCCTGCCAACGGGCGCCGCAGCCGCCCTCGGTTTCGCGAGCATGGTCTGGAGGTAAGGGCCACCAGATAGGTGACAACGACCTGCGGCGGCTGCACCCACAGGCAACACACGGCCTGCATGCACCATTCACCGAAATCACCACACCAGTCCATCCGACGCGGCTTCGCCGCCAGGAACAGCCCCTAGCCTCCCAACAGGCAGCGTCGGCTGCCCTGCGAACACCCCGTCAGCGCCTCCCGGCTGGGTGGTACCCAAGCCGCCGGTGCTGAAACTCCGCCGGGATTTCGAGCGTGCTCTCGTGCGGCGCGGTGAGCACCGCTCAGGGCCCGCTGCCGGTAGGCGGCGCCTGCCCCCAGTTGGCGACTGCGGCACTTGAATCACCCCGCTGGAAGCCGCTGGCCAATTAGGCTGCCGCTGAGATCCTCTCCATGGCCATTGCCGAGAGCAACAGAAACGCGCGTCACGCGCGTTGGCCTCCCGCCCTCACGGGCTCAGCCCTGACAACCAGTCCGGCACTTCTCCAGCCCGAGCGCAACCGGGCTGCGGCGCACATCGAATCCGAGCGATCGGGCCTGCAGGTCGGCGAAGAGTGCAAGGCGCCATCGCCGTGACCGCGACGCCAGATCGATGTTGCTCGCGCACTCCCCTGGCGGCCCAGTGTCGAGCATGGGCCAGGCAGAGATTTTGATCCGTGGCTGGGGTGGTCCCTGGGGGTTGAGTTCCACCGCTGTGCAGCGGAGCCGGCAGGCCGAGGCTCGGTCTGATCGTCCAGCGAGCTGCACCAGACAGGCAAGTCAGGCGCGCTGACAGCTGCGCCGGCGCTGGGCTCGTGATGGCGAGAAATCATCGATAACCTCGGCGCACGGGCCACCGCCCTGATAACGGCCATCGCCTGATCGAAACAGGGGATTCGTGGTGGTGTCCGTGCGGGGCCGCATCGGCTAACCGCCTCTGGTCGGCGTCAGAGCGGATCGGTCCACCGCGCGCCGGACCGCGGACGCTGCCGGCCGGCCGCGCTCGAGGCGAGGAGCTGCCGCCCGAACCGCAGTTCTGGCTGGCCATGGGATTGGGTGAGTTGAGGCCACGCCAGTCAGGGCCGAGCTGAAATCAAGCTGCATCTAGCATGATACAGCATGGCTTTTCGGCGGCCAGACACCGAAAGTGGCTGCCCCGGTCACGTTTCAGTAGGACGTAGACCTCGCTCGCCTGGCAAGGATCGAATCGCTTCGACGAAATCCATCGCTGCTGTAGCTCATGCCGCTGCAAGCCGCCGGAGCGCACGCCCGCCCCGCAGCAGTTCTCTGATCGCCGAGCTGCTGCTGGTGAGGGGCCGGCAGCTTGCTTCATGGCCGATCGGTGCATCGGATGCCTTTGCGTCCTTGCCGGTGTGGCGCGTGCGGCCGGTGGATTGGGAATCGCGACTGGTCATTCTGGTGCCGCCTCAGAGGATCTGGTCGTCTTATGGGAACCTCTATGGGACGTCCGGCCAACTTCGGGCAACGGCAGCCCGGCTGGCCGGCTCCATAGAGTCTTGGATTCTCCTGGTAGCAGGGCAAGGTTGCGAGTCGCTCTTGGTGGGCTCGGGGGCTGGCGCGGGTCGCCTTCAGCGCCGTCGCTGGCACTTCTGTGTGATGTGAGGCCCGGCCACCAGTGCGAATCCTTACGAATCCCGTTCCTTCGTCGGCGGTAGGTGGGGCAGCTCCCCGCCCTGGGAGGACGCCGACGGCCAACCCACACGAGATGGCGGTTGCACGTGTTATTTTTTAATTTACGCCAACGCTTGTTTGCCTTATTTGCGCAAGGTGGGGGGCGTTCGTAGAAACTGCCCTCCAAAAGGACCACCCCACCTGTTCGGTAACAAGGGGGGCCGACCTGCGGGGCTGGATTTCGCTTTTTAATCGGCGCCCCGTTCAAACGGCCCTCAAGCTTTCTTCACCACCCCCCAGCCGGACTGGATTCGACAAGCGGCGCCAATGCCCCTGGCCCTGCGGCACCAGACCCGATTCGTGCGCGGACTGATCGACGACCGACCACGGTTGCCTATGGAACCTGGTGATCCGCGAGCTGGATCGGATTCAGGGTTTCATAGAGACGGCAGTGGTCTCCTCATGCCACCGTCCGGCAGCGAGCGCAGCCTGCAGCTGGCTCTGGACCGATCATCCTATTGCGCCTGGGCTTTTCATCGATTGCGGCCGCCATGTCGGCCCGCTGCATGCTGACATTTCTTGTATGTTCGCGCTCGAAACCGACGCCTCCAAGTCAACTTGCTCAAGGGGTCGCCCAATCGCTGGCTGCATCCACCCGACTGGATCATCAGGCCGGCGGGTGCCCGCCTGGCATCTGCGCCATCGCGTCAAGGAGGTGCTACTTACCACCAGACGGCGCCCGGCACGCCTACCGCGATGCGTGAGCGCCCTCACCCTGGGCACCCCGGACGGGGAGCGGGTTATTTGAGGCCGAAGCTACCTGCGGCCTGCGAGATATTAGCGGGGATCCAGCGCCTCCTGCCCCAGGCCTGGCGGGCCGCTACCCCCAGTCGAGCACATCTTACAAACTCGATACCGGTGCCTGGGTGCCACGTTGCAGCTCCGCTACGACGGGCTGCGGTGACCCCGAGCTCGGTTGAATCATGCGCCGACTCGCAGCGTCTGCGCGGGGCAGCCGCGCGCCTCGATGGACTGGAACCCCTGCGGGCACATTGAACTCTTCTGTCTTACACCGCTGACGCCGATTTTCAGTTGTCTCCTTCGCTTGACCTCGCTCTCTTTCGAGCCTAGCCCACCCGTGGCCCGACTTTACCGTCGAGAGGGGCCAGATCCCTGCTGCGTGCGTGCCTTCACGCGGGGGTCCCTGGATTGCCCGCAAGACGCGGAAATCGTCGTGCCGCCCGTAATTGCCATTGCAGGTCGGCCAGACCCGTCTTGCCCTCGCGCGCAAGAACTCCTAAGCTCCCGATCCCACCCTGACCCTGGAAGCACGTTGATGAACATTGCCGCTCAGTACGTCGCCTCTATCCCCGGTCAGGCGCCTGGCGTTCTCTCATGTACGACGCACCTATCGCACCTCAGGAGCAGCGCATCACCGGCTCTCGAAACTCTCTCTTCCGCCGGCCAGCTCCGTACAGCGCGGAATCCCGCGCATCGCTGCATTACACTCGTATCCGATGGCATATAGGGCCGACGATGAGCGTGGCACCTGGGCTTGCGCCGGTGTTCCTTTGACCCGCCGCTACGGGTGCTCTGGCTCAGCAGCGCTGTCCGGTGGCATAGCTGCATCAGCATGGGGCCGTTGCGATGGAGCACAGCGTCACCACGATATCCAGGCTCGGTGAGCGGCTCTGGAGGTTTTGGGACCATGATTGCAATCCGTTAGAGGCGACTGCCCGCGCCCTGGTGCGGCTGGATGTTGAAATCGGGTCAAAACCCTGGAGGCTTCCCGATCTCACGACTGGACCCTCTGCCGCCAGGCTGGCGTTCGCTCATCCCTGAAGCCAGGAATCAGCAGCGGGTTGAAGCCAGGCAGCTGCACGTGGACCCACGGTGGAGGGACCATACCCCGACCACAAGCAGGGCCGGCAGTGCGACTCTCTTCGATCCCCAGTACTCCCTTCACATACCGCCGTTCGGCCCCTGACGGTCAGCTACGTGAGTGCCCGGAGCGTGCTTGCCCTTGACTGGAACCAGCATCCTGCTGGGGGAATTCCGGGAGTGGGTCAACCAGGAGCCTCCAGGCACAATCTGGATCCGCTCTCAGGGCCTTGTGAACGAGTTATGATTCCAAAGCCGGTTGAGGATCTGATATAGCAGCAGGCCAAAAACTGCTGCTTGCTGTGCCAGACTCGTGGCCATGATCGGCCTGCGGGCTCGGCACCACCGCCCAAACTCCCAGTTCGGCCGTCACGTATCTCGTCAGGCCTCCACGGCGTCATCCCTCTCGTCCTCTCCGTGCTCGAGCTGACCCTGCCACCGCACCCTGTCCGCCACTCCACGGTCCGTCTTCTCTAAGCGTCACGGCACCTCGATCCCGCTCACGCCCAACGATCGTAAACTGGCAAAGGTACTATCACTAGCCTAGCTGCTCTCCACTTGTCAGGCAACAGGTGTTGGCCGCCATAGTGCCAGAGCGTCCGGCTAGAGCCGACTCCTATCGTCCTTTCCCGACGGCCAGGGGACCTCAAGCCCGTGGCCACCTCTGGTTCCGCGCGTCCCGTCGCTAGGCTCCGCGCAAGGCACAATCATCCAACGCCCCTTCTGGAAGGCGACACCGGTTGGCACTGCCGCCAGGGTTTCAGGTTCAACGGCATGTTATCAGTGTTAGCAGACGGGGTAAGAGAGCCTTGGGGGCTCTCGGCACACGAGAGCCGCACAGCGGTTCTCGATCCGGCGATCAAGGGCGGCAGTCAGACGCCCATGCTTCCCCCCGGCTGGAGCGTCGCTCGATCCGATTGCAGGCATCGGCACGCCTCGAAGCTGCGTTCGGGCAGCAGCCTGGTTCACCCACCTGGCTCAGCTCGCGGCGTTGCCCTGAGCAGCCGGTCGCCCCGCCAGCGCTAGGCGATGCAGGCTCACCAGACCCTGAGTGCGGGTAGGGAATTCGGCCCTCAGCATCAATCCCGGCCGGAAGCCAGCTCCACTGCAGCTGCGGCTGGTCTGGGGGCGATCGAATCAAGGCCACCGGCGCCAGCTGGCGCTGCCAGTACGTCACACGAAGCTGCGCCCTGCAGCAGCCGGCAGGGTATGGATCCACGTTTGCCGCTGCTGAAGGTGAGCACGCATCGATGCTGGCCCATGCTCGAGGCAGTATGTGCGTGGCCGACGGGCATGCGGCGCGTGGCAGCGCGATTTACATAGGGCGTGCCGACTTCAAACGACCGGCGCCGGGCCTCGTGCAAAAGGCTTCGCGCAAGCAAGGTAGACGCCGCCGCTCTGGGCACCGTGGCACGCAGCAAGCCGCAGGCCCCTCAGCCCAGTACACGGGCGAAATCTCGATCAGCTGTCGGAGCGACCCCGAAAGTGGCGGCACGGAACATCCGCCGGTGCCCCGCAGCGCTTTCAAGTGCGCGCAGCCGTTTTTCCGGCCCACGCCCGCGATCTTCACCGTGCCGGGGGCGTCGCGAGAGATTGGTTTGCCTGATCCGCTCCAGTCTCGCTTGCTCCCACGGCGTTCGACGCCATTACTTGCTCGAGAGATCAACCCGTGGAAGTCGGCGAGTTCGCGAGGGACATTCGTTCAAGCGGCCCCAATTCGTCCCGGGCCAAATTCACACAGGGCCGGCAGGTCCGAGCCCTGGCGCCGCTCGCTCGAACCGTTGCCGGGCTTCGGCGAGCTGACTCTCCGACCCTGGCTCACCACAATGGTGCGGTTCCTGTAGGGTGGCGCGCCACGCTGCGCCCAATCGGCTTCAGGCTCACACGCTTTGACTCTTGGTGGCTTCCGGCCTGCTTGCCGCGCAGAGGCCGGCCTGGCTTCCTGATGCCGGCCTTGGAGGCAAGGCACGCTGGCATTGCCTTGGCGAACAGCTGCCCGTGCGCATCGATGTGGCGGCCAGAACGCTCCAGCTCACCCACGCGCCAATCTCCAGCTCTTCCACGGCTCTGCCTTGTCATGTAGCGTTTGCCCGACGTGCACCCCAGAGGTCCCTCGCAGTCCGATGCGCCTCGGACCCGATCGCGCATGCTTGCGCAGGACGCCTGGTCCGGCCGATACGGCCCTCCCAGCGCCCCGTATTGACGACTTCCCGGCCCCTGCACGCCGGTCGGCACCTTCAAGCCCTCCAGGTTGATGCCAGCCACGTGGCAGCTTCGGTGCGCGCGCTGCGGGATGGCTCATTGTCTGCCCAGTGCAGGGTGACGCCCTCGCCTCCCGCCTTGCGCCGCAGCAGCAGGAGCGCTGAGGTTTCAGCTGCGCCGACGACAGTCTCAGCGCGGATCCAGGTAGCGAGGGCCAGGGAGGCCTGGCGGATAAGTGGACTCGATGGCCCTGCTCGGCGAGCCTACACACCTGTCGCTCGGCTGTGATAACAACGAACATCTAGCATTCTCATGATCCACGGGTTCCCCTTCCAATGGATGCCAGCTCTAGTGTATGCCGATGACCTGTCCTCGACGCAGGACGATCTCAGGTTCGTAGCCCGCTCAGGATGGGCCTGCTCGCGCGAAGCTGCGGCCAGCCCCGGTCGCGCAGCACGCAGCTGGCCGATCCAAGTCGTCCTTCGCTGCTCTCCAGCGCCAGCCAACTTGCGCTGGCGTCTTAGGATTCGCACGGCACGCTGATGTCGCGCACAGCTCCTGCTCCATGCCCACGGCTCCTCGCAGGCCCGGGCCTTGGCCGCGTCTTCGTTAGCCACGCGACAGCACTCCGCCTGTAGCCGTCTGATCGGCGGGCCGGTCGGGAGCGCAATCGGTCAACTTGGCGCCACATGGCTCCCTTGGCGCACAAGGCAAGCACGCTGTCGTCCACCATCGCGTCCGGTTCACCGGCACGGCTCCAGCGGACTTGTCTGGATGGCGCCGGAACAGCGGCTCACCCTGGAATTAGGGCGACTGCTTGGCGCCACGCTCGAAGCGCAAACAGGTTGATTCAGCAGCAGGGTCACGGCTGTCCCGGCCTCAGACATGTCGCAAACGGCTCCCAGGCCTCCGGCCAGGACAGCACTGACTCGCTCATCGCCAAAGGGCATCTGCGGAGCTACCCAGCACCCAATCGCACGCTGTCCCAGCCCAGGGCCAAGTTGCGACGCGCCGGGCGAAGCTCATCCGGCACGCCAGAGATGGTCTGTGGACCGCTCGGCCGCTCGTGTGTGCGCGCGGATCGCCGCAAGCCTGTTCCGCTATCAGAGCTCTGATCTATATCTCGTAACTACCCTCCGGTGTGGCTTACCGACACAACACGCTTAGTCATTCCACGAAGCCCTGCACCGACCCGAACCGATTCTGCAGAGCGAGAGTCAGGCCGATGCCGCTCGCTCCAGTCCCGCACGATCATCTGATGGCTGGAAGCAACGATAGAGGCAGCGCTTGCGAGGAGACTAAGAGCCTCCGCTCCAGCACTCCGCCGCCGCCTCGCTCTTGGGACCATCGTTCCCCCTCTCGGGTGGCAGATCATCACGGTTTGAACTCTCGCGCCCCGACGGTACCTACATCTCCACTGCGGCCCCCCCTTCGTGTCACGGGCGAATCGCCTACCGCAAACCTCTGCTCTACGCCCTGGCAGCTCGCTGAACCGCAGGGCACAACCTTACCCTCCTGTGCATATTCTCCCGCCCGCGCCAACTTCCCCCAGCAGATCCCACGCCAAACCCACTCCGTCTCTCAAAACACGGCTTGCTGAGTTTCGCATCGCACGACGCAACACACTCACCACGTCTGAATGGCCTATCTGCGGCTGCCTCATCCCCCTTCTGCGCTCCGCGTGTGTGGTTTTCCCCTCCCTGGGCGTCGTGTCGGTTGCTGCGGCGCGGCCAGGACGCCCGTCCGCCGGCGTCGCCAGCCAGGCTCAAGCATCGCCCCACGGCTGCAGGCCCGCGACCACCATCGACGATTCTGCCGGACGTACAAGTGCTGTCTGCGCCGGCGGGCGCGTCCGAACTGGGCCACATCGTGCTACGCGTCGCCTGCGACGTGGTGAGTCCACTCGCCACCCACAGACACACGCTTCAGGAGTTCAACCCGCTGGGCCCCACCGGGCTGGCCTTGCTGCTGTCTGGCCGCTTCGCCTCCCCCGGCACCACTTGGCTAGCGTGGGCGCTCTGGCGGCACGAAAGCCGATCTAACCGCGCTTGCCTCTCGCTTTCATCTGTTGGCTGGGTTGTGATGCACCTGCGGCTGCAAGCCCGGTGTTATCGTCTCGGCGACGACTCCGCTCGAGCGGCTATCTGCATCGCATTTCTGGGGCAGGTGGCCGACACTGACCCGCGCCCTGATAGCTGTTTCCCGTGGCAGCCGCCCGAAATCATTACGCACCTTCAGCACTGGCGCACAGCTGGCACAGCTGCGCAGCATGAATTGTCTCGGCGGCCGGTGACTTTTCATGCGCCCAGGGCTGGACCGGACCGCGCGATCTGCTGGAGGATTCCGCTCAGCTGGCAGAAAGCCACGATCTTCAGCTGCGACCTTCGAAGCACGCACCTGTCCGCGCCCGCGCCTGCCCCTTTAGCGGGGCCCTAGTCGTGGTGAAACGCCTCTCGATGCCGCCTGCGCCCAGTCGCCAAGGCGCCGCTTGCGCTAAAGCCAGCATGGCTCGGGCGAGATCCGCTCTGCCCCGGCTGTAGGGCCGGCGGGCAGACGGCTGGCAGCTAACGGCATGATAACGTTTGCCAGAGATAGGGGCTGCCGTGCCTAACGGACCGAGCCCGGCGCCAGAGCGCCCGGCTCCCCAGCAGACTGAAGGTCACTACCGCAGGCATGCGGTTCCTCCCCGCCCGCACTTCCCGTGAAAGGGGATATTCCCGTCGCACTGAAAACGCTGCCCGCCCCAGCACCGGGCTCCCGCGAGCCGGTAAGCGCTCCAGGGCAGGGGTGCCGCTGGTTGTCGTTGTTCAGCGGGGGCTCGGGCTGTCGTCCATCGATCGGGCAGTGCCGGGCCCGTGCCAAGCGCGTGGGCAGCCTGCATGGGCCGCGGTCCCACAGCGGCAGGAAGCGGCGTTAGGCCCAACGCTGCTGTCCGGGCCGAATCAGGTTTCCGGCACTGGCCCCGTCCGGTTAGCTGGGCACACCCTGAGCCTGGCAGGCTCAGCGTCGCCAGTTCCCTGGCCAGTTGGGCCCGTTGCTCCACTGACTACCATGATATGCGCTATCGATTTCGAGCCCTTCGAGCATGAATCGCCGACGTAGAAGCGCATCGACCTGGGTCGGGGCACGGCGCGACGTAGAGGAGCAGTGCGCGCATCGCGCCGCTCAGGCTCTTGCTCGAGCCGCGCCATAGGGATCCAGCCCGCTCTGCAGGCTTACGTAGCAGGCTTCGATGGCGGGCATACGGGGCGTCGGACCGGCCATTCAACAGCAGTCGGAGCCGGCGGGCAAAGGCCAGCACCCGCCGTTCGCCAGTCGCCCATCGCCCGCGCGATCGCCTCTCCACTTCACCGCGCGGATCGGTTCACCACAAGGCCAGCGAAGCCCGAGGTCCCTGAGCGCAGCAGCTGATCGCGCTCACTGCCGCTTTTCCGTGAAAGGGTGGCCGGACGCTGAATCCCGTGCCGGCAGTTGCAGGTGAGGCGGTATCACGATCGGCCGGACCCCCAGCGGGCCGCGCGACCTCGACCCTGCGGAGTATAGGGCTAGGCAAGCTCCCAGGGGCACTCAGCCGCTCTCGCAGCGGATCCAGGCGCTGGCGCGGACGAGGAACGGGCCAAACTAGCTCCAGGTGTTAATCGCCTACTGCTCGGATGAGCTACGTCCGTGCCGCGGGACGCTGTTTGGCGGCAGGGCCAGCACCCGCCTCCGGCCTGGGTGCCGAGGAGGAAAGGCGCGGTTCGCTCCGCTCTCCGACGTCTGCCTGCGATCTTCCCCCAGGCGCCGCACAGTTGATGACCGGGATTTGGCACGGGTCTTGTTGTTGACAAGTCACATACGACCGCCGGCGACCGTGTAACCAGCTTCAGATCCCAGCAGGCAAGCCTGGTCGGCCAGTGCAGCGCCCGTAGGCCGGTCGCCAAGCAATGGACGGCCGGGGCAGGAATCAGACATGCAGAAGAATAGAAAGAGAACAGGAACCGAGGCCATCGGCGGGAACCAGCCAGCTGGCCCCCTCAAAGCGTTGGCCGACCCTTTCTTCGACATCGGAACGCAGAGCAGCAGGGAGGCGCCGCCCAGGCCCGGAGCGGCCGTGCGCAGGCGCAGCTCGGCGGGCACTGCCAACCGAGGCGACATCACTCGCCCCACGCCAGGCGCAACAGCCGCTGCAGCTCCGCATTGGGCAAGCTTCCCACGCGGGGATGCTGCGCTGGCCCATCGCTTGAGATTTGCCGTCGCCACGCAACCACGTCACCAGGCGCGCCACCTGCTCCTTCAAGCTTCACAGCTCCGGCGCAGATCAGGCTGGCGGCGCTGTCATCGCGGGTTAGCTCGATCAACGCCTGGTTCAATCGCTGCCAGCTGGGAAATCTCTCCCCGCTCCACAGCCGGTTGTCCGCGCCGAGTTGGTTGAGCGAGCCCCAGCACCGGTGGTGCCTTTTTCGATCGCCGGCCGGGATCGAAGCTGAAAGATCACCTCAGGGGTGCGCCGCAGCATTCGAGCCTGCGCTCCAGTTCCCCTTTTGACAAACAGCGGTGGCCGAGTTTCCAGCCGGCCAAGGCTTCCTGGCGGTCATTCTTCGCTTGCGAAGATGCTCACGAAAATTGCCAGTTGCTGCAGTCGCCGGCCACCCTCCACCGCTGCCGGTGAGCGTTGACCATGACCAGGGGCAATGCGTTCGTCCTTAAGCCCTATGACGAGCGCAGCTTCATCACCTCTCCCGGATCCAGCAGCCGCGACCCTCCGCGTCACCCTGTCGGCCCTTGTGCCCCGCCAAAACCTGTCGACCGGCCCGCCCGACCACTACGTACGTCCAGGACCGATATGCCTAAAGCCAGTGGTGAGGGGTTCCACCATGCGCAGCGCAGCACCAGCGGTGAGGACCTGAGCCTGCCGCTGACCAGGGCGCCCCACCCAGCGGCGACGGCGGTGATCCGGTTAGCTGCGCGCTGGCCAGCGGCTCGAACACCGAGTTGATAACACCCCCAGGGTTGTGGGCACCAGTGGATAACGCGGACTCTAGGGCGCGTCCCACCTGTTCAGGGAAAAGTCCTTCACTTGGCGAGGTCGGCCTATTGGCCGCGGCCAGTTCCTCAGCGCGAGGCGTGGCCGGATCAACTAGCTTACCTCTCCGACAACGGGGTCGCAGGCGACGGAAGTTGAGCTTTTTCAGTTAGGGCATATTCCCTTTCTGCGAGAAGGTTCCGGGCTTTTGGTTCTTTGGCCGCCAGACCAATCTCGACCTTACACCGTGATCGAGGTCACCCTGGGCCTGGGGTCAGCTCGACTCTGTTTCCGGCTCTCTGGCCAGCGGCAGGCTGGCGCCCGTGGGCTTCCGCGATGGGCGGAGCGTGGCATCCGCGCTTTCATCCGCATGGCGGGGAGCTAATCTGGAAGCCGCAAAGGCGAGACGGTCGTGCGGCTGCTCCCCACGCGAGTCCGCTCGAATACTTTTGCCCGCGGTTCCTCCTGCTCGAAAGGGGACTGGGCGGATCACGGCCATGCCGCCGGGTTTCGCTGGCCCGGCTCCAGCCGCTCAGCCACGGACGGCCTTGCTGCGCAGCGCCTTGCTGCCCGAAGCAGACGCCGGGGGCCACTGCCGCTCCCTTGGGTTGGGGACTTGCCGGGGGAACTGCTTCCACTAGGCCTTGATGAGCTGATCGGGCGTGACGGCGTTTCAGCAAGTTGCAAGGGCCCAGCCTGGAGCAGCTGGCGGTTGACTTGGGGGGCGGCTGGTTCGCCCCTTTTCTGGTTCGGCGCCGATCAGTCTAGTCACTTGGCGTTGATTTTTCTGGCTTTGTGGCCGGCCAGCTCTCCCTTGCCTTCCAAAGGTTCCCCGCCAGCGCCGTGGTGCGGCCCCTGGGGGCGGCAAGGGCGTTTTCCTGGCTTTTGCCGACCTTCCCTCTTGGCTGCGGCTTTTTCCCTCGTTCGGTGAACTGGGCCGGGCGGGAAACCGGGCCTCTAAAACTGCCTTTTTTTGACGCCATCGTCCGCCGTCTCTTTCCTTTCTTTTTTTTTTTCGTGTGGTTTGGCCGGGGCCGCCATCGCCTCGGTCAGC
>Ga0163217_1009260_pt1 | contig 12637 bp, 15 predicted proteins | sample SynspAceP_FD_185933 | JGI IMG/M metagenome (GOLD analysis project Ga0163217, IMG submission 185933) | Saline lake microbial communities from Ace Lake in Antarctica - Synechococcus sp. Ace-P (PacBio error correction) | ecosystem: Environmental > Aquatic > Non-marine Saline and Alkaline > Saline ... | reverse complement strand
CCCAATCCCGGTCAGGCAGCTTCTGTGGGGCTTTCACGTGCACCACGTTGACCTTGCTGGCGCCCGATGCGGCGCGCTCCTCTGGCTTCGGCCAGATCTTCGCACCGGGCCACCCAACCACCCCATCCGGTCGCTGGGCTGAGCGCTCCGGTTTGCCGAACAGCAGCACCTGGGTGGTCGGTGGCTCGGCAGGGCCGCGAGCAATACAGGGCCCTCAATAGGGCGACGCTGGCGAGGTTTGCCTGTGGCCAGGATGACCGGCTGGCGGCCCGCGCCGCGGAGTGGATGGACGGGATCGGCAGCCCAGCACAGCCCGCAGTGCAGGTCGAACTCGCTGAGGTTCTGGGCCCCTGAGGGTGACCAGGCCGTGTCGTGTGGCCGCGGCGAGAGTTCCAGAAACCACCACCTTCCTCCCTGCGCGTGGGCCGCAGAGGAAAAAACTCATACGACAAATCAGTCGGCCCCACCAGGTGGGTCGGTGACGAACGGCGGGCCACATCGCTTCCGGCCGTGGCCAGGGCGCTGGACCCAGGTCCGCCGGCTTGCCAGCTTGCACTGGTAGTCGCCCCAGCTCCTGGAGGTGTGGCCGATCGCCGGTTCAGAACAGGGTGGGACCCATCCCACTGCTTCACAGGGTCAACAGGGTGATCTCCTGCTCGAAACGCAAAAAAAACTCCTCGACGAATCCCGCGCCCCTGCCGCCGCGGTTGCGCGCCCAGGGCGGCCTCCTCAGGCGGCTGTGATCCCCTCAGGCTCCCCTCCCACCACGCTCTGGAGCCCTTGCCCGAGGAAGCTCATCACCGGCTTGTACCTACCACCGGTACACAGCCCAGGGCGCGCTGGCAGGCCTCCATCAAGCCAGATCGGCGCACTGCGGCATAGGCGAAATTAGCGGGCGGTGCGCAGTGCGATTGCTTGCCGGCGGCCAGGTCGCGTGATGCCGCGCTCCGCTCGATTCATCTTTCGCCGTGACGCGGTGTCGGTGGGGTATCACGGTGAACCTTTCCCGCTTCAAGTTCCGCCAGGCATCGACGGCCAGGGCCTCAATCTCCCGGGAATCAGCAGACGGTGCCGGTGGCGCGCGCTACTACGGTGCCTTGAGCGCTTGCGGTTTATTCGTCATTCGATCACCTCTGGCGGCCATCGGCCCTACCTGCATGGCCGGGCCCCCGGAATGCAGGTGGTATTCCTCGGTCGCCACTGTCTCCGCCTCACCTCGCGGCTAACCCAGTGCGCTGGCCGCGGCGATGGCCACCTCCTTGCCCAGTTCCACCGCTGCCCAGCAGCATCATGTGCGTGGGAAGTGAGGGTTGAGCGGGTCTGTATGGCGCGCGGGTTGCGGAGGCCTCCGATTTCCTGCTGCCAATGACGGGGCCTAGCCTAAGAAGTGACTCGGCGACCACCACAATTCCGCTGCAATACGGTCCCGTTGTGGTGTGTGATCTCCGTCCCAGGCCGTACTGGCCTTCTCGACGGGCCGGCGAATAGTGGCCACGGCCTGCCGTTTGGCTGGGATGTACGGGCCTGCACGGGGAGGTGTTTGATCTATCTGGATCTTCCTCCCTCGCCTTTCGTGCTACAATACTGGGGACTGGGCCTGCTGCGCTTGCTTCCTAGAAGCTGTTTTGTTCGGATGCAAGGGGTCGGATCAGTCATTCGGCGGTTCGCGGCGATCCTCCGTCTTAATTCAGGTCGAGCTGGTCTCACGGGACGATCTTCCCACTGATGAAGCCGTAGGCCTACGAGCAACCTCGCGCGTCGGCGGTGGAGTGATTTTGTGGCATGACTCTTATCGCTGTGGGGGTTCCAGAGCTCGTATATTCTTTTCGTCGGCCATGGCGTGGCGCATCAGAGGCGCAAGACCTCCTCAAACCGTGGAGCCTCGCCGCGAGGCTGGCGCAATCGGTCCGTTAAGCTTCTCTTTCCAGGTGAAATAAAGCCATAACAACCAAAACTTGAAGCCATAGCATCAGCTTGGCCCCAGCTGATCAACCAGCAGCCACCCGTAATCAGGCGCAAAGCAGCAAGCAGGCCTCGTATGGCCACAGCAGCAAGCTGATCATCAAAAATCCCACCAACCACCCGTTTGCTCAGAGGTGAACCAGGTCTTCCAGCTCGACCGAGTGGTGGAGGTGTGGGGTCCATCTGCTTCAGGGCTGGTGACGGCCCGGACCATCGGCCCCCTTGAGTGGCGTTGAACACCCACACCTGGAGTTATAGTCAACCGAGAGAGAATTCGCGCCCCGCGGAACACTTCCGCTCATCTCAGCTTAGCAACGCGCGCAGGAGCGGTGTGTTGTGCAGGGCACGGCGCTCCAGGGCGCCCCCATCGGCCAGGGAGCGCAGTGTCACCCCCAAATGAACATTCCTGCGCCGGATGGCCGGTTATAGGGCCAGGCAATACCCAGGCCAGGTGCGGCCATGCGCACAACCCTGCCAGGTGCCGGAGATGCGGCCCAGATGCCCGCAGCATCACACTAGCACCCCGAAGACAGCGAACCACCACACCCCCCCCACCCAAAAAGGGGTGGGGGGGGTGGCCGGCCCCCCCCCCCCCCCCCCACCGCAGCCTGCGCTTAAGCCGCATCGAGCCCGTCAGGACGGTTTGGTGGCTGTGCTTTCGGCCAGAGAACACAACAGGCCGAGCGAGCAGGATCCGCTCAAGGCGCGAGCGGAACATAGGGCTGAGGGGGCTTAAACCCAGCCCCAGAACGGCAAGCGCCACACATGCGGGGAAATCCAGTCGTCCAGGCTTGCACACCACAGAACGAGACGCGGCAGCAAGGCCTGAAGCAGCAGTTTTTGCCGCGGGGGCTCGGAGCCGGTGCCAGGACCCTGTGGGTGCGGCGGATCAAGGCTGCGCAGTCGTCTCTCGAAGCCGCCGATGCGCCATTGAAGGCCAGGGTAGATCAGCCGGCCACCGCTGGCAGGCGTGGATGCGTGCGGGGCGACCAAACTGCCGAGAGCAATCACCCCAACGCGGTACGACAGCAGGGTTCCCGCCATCGTGGTGATAGTTGCCGGCTCGTTGCTGTGAGTGGTGGGGCCCTTCCTGGCGATCACCTGGCCGAGCTTGAGGGCCCGCAGAATCCGCACCCCAGCGGCCGAGGACACAACAGCTGACCCAAGCGCCCCACCCGCAGGGGCTCGGTGTCAGCTGGGGTGCGCGGACTCAGTTGCGTCCGTCAGCAAGACAGACGCCAAGAAACCAAGCGGGCCAGCCAGCAGCCAGCCACCTGTATCACGGTCAGGCAAGGTGGCAGGGTCCGAGGGGGCCTGTGTGGTTCTGGGTCAACTCTCCACAGGCTCAGTCCTTCCTTTTCTCCTCGGTCTGCTCGAATACGGCGGCGTTTGTATCCTCTTTCTTCGCCATTCAGAGCATGAAATTTGTCTGTGCTCCTCTTGCGACTTCGTGCTCATATCGGGAGCGGCAGGCTCTTCATACGGCACCAGACGCGCGCTGGTCTCCAAGGCCAGCTGAGCAGTCGGGCTCATCGCGCAGGGGCAGCACGCAGGGCTGGGCTCATCCTCGATGTAGGCAGGGTTAAGGTTATGTTTATTGATGCTGTCGGGGTAGTGCTCATGGGACGGCCTTGGGGTTGTCAGGTCACCCTAGACCTGCCGAAGCGGGCAACACGCCTTGCGGCATCACGATAGGTCAATGCTGCTGATCTTCCTCTAGTGACCTGAGCACGCAAAGGGCCCTTCCAGCTGTCCCCTCGCATCCCCTTGGGGGGTTTAGAACTTTTTCCCCATCCCTCTCGCTCGGCGGCCCCCTGCTCGTAACGCGCGTCAGGGGGTGAACGCTGGCCGAGCCGTTTGGCGATTCAAGCTCGCAACTGGTCTTGTGCCCTTGGTGCTGGGGCCGTCCTGGCTGACTGGCCCTGTGGCTGGCCACGCTCTCGCTGCGCCATTTTTCTGACGGACCCTTGAACGGCGACAGGGGGCCTCCTTCACGGCATTCACGAGCAGGGACTGAGCGGATGGGAGAGGAGTGTGGGCGGGCAAGGGGTCGGGCGTGCCCAGCAAGGTGGCTGTTGGGCCTTCTCGGTTTGGGTCAGATAGCAGCAGTACTTGCCATTCCCTTATCTGCGCTGAGGTTATAGTGGGGGTGATCCCGAGGATGGTGATCATCCTTTCGCCGCCGATTTGGGGCAGGGCGATGAGCTCGACCACCGACTCCGTCTCCGGGCCTCGAAGCCGGTCGGCCAGCCACTCCGCTGTGGGGTCTGATTGAGACAGTTTCAATCACGGAGTTGCCTCCCCTTGCTCATTCGCGCAACTTCCTGGTGGATTGTGAGGTGCTATCCCTCTCCACAGCCCGGCCCAGGCCGGGTGATTCGCCCGGTGATGCATAAGGTGGCGAGTGGCCTCGCGCGTGAGGTGGCGCCGTTGCCGTCGCCCACGGCGTGCACGGCAGGGCAACGAAACCAGTCCGCGTTCGACGTGGGCGATCGGCTGCTGGCGCCCGAGCTACAAGGTGCTCACCCCGGCGCGGAGTGGGGTATGAGCCGGGAGGAAACGATCGCCTACAGGCGAGTCGCTTCGGGATGCGCGGCACCAGGTGATCAAGGGCCCAATCCCTATTCCGATCGACCTCAACCTAGTGCGGGGGTGGCCCAGTGTTGTACGCGGCCCTCGATGAGATCCGCAGTGGAGCCAACCGAGGAAGGTGTATATGCATTGACCAACGCTGGGCGGATCGCGGCGGCCCCGGAAGAGCCCGAGGGGTGGTGGAAGATTTCGCTCTTCGATGCAGGGCTATCCGTCAGCCTCAATGGCGGGATGCTCGATCCGCGTCAAGCCCTGAGTCGGCGCGTTCCTCTCATTGAACCTTGGCTGGCATGTCACGCTTCGGTCGGCTGGGTACATCATCTAGTAAACCGGGGCTCGCAGTGTGGGCACTCAAGTCGAGGGCCGCTCTATAGAAATCGGCGCGCAACTGTTGCTGTTGATTCGCAGACTCACCAGGAAACTGCGAAAAGCCGTACCCTGGCGGCCGATGTGCAGCGCACAAGCGCAGATCGGAGTCCAGACTGGGCGGATTGGTGTATCAGGCCTTCTGTTCGGGCCCGCTCAAGGCGGCCCTCGAATGGCTTCACTCGATGACCACTCCAGGGCCACGGTAGAACGGCACGGTTGCGGATCCGGCTGACAACAAGGCAATGCCACCAGTGATCGGCAGGAGTTCAGCTTTGGACAGCTCTACGTGGACCCACCGATAGCCAACCATATGGCGGCACGATTCGTTTTGATCACCGCAGCCTCCGAAGGATTCATCTATATTCTGGGGGCTCCGGCCCGGCTTTGGGCCGCACAGCTTGCCGCCGCTAGGGCCAATCAGCGGAGTCACGCTGGCCTCAAGAACAGCCTCATCTTCATAGTTGGCGCTGAATAGGACGAAAAGCCAGTGTCAATTTACCCAATAGCCAGGCATTCCAGTTGGGGATGCCTGGCTTCCTTGGGACCAGAACCTTTTTGGAGTGTGTTGTGGCTACTTTCAGGCTTCAGCGCTGACGCTGCGACCGCAGGCTTTACGCGGGGCGAGACTAGGGGGCCCGTCCTTGCCTTGAGCGTCGAGATAGCGAATACCTCACTCGCTCAGCCGCATGGCCCGCTCCAGGGCCGCAGCCTGACTGTGGCCATCGCCGCTGTGTTCAAAGCCTGACACGTACGATGACCTTTTCAGCGGTGCGTGGCGGATCGGTTGTGAGGCCAGAGCGGCGACTTGCCTTTTCGCTTTGGTGCCTGTCCGAGCCACTTCGGCGCCGGCCTCGGTGACCAGATCGCCGGTATCTTGTTGACAGTGGCCTTCGACTTCTTGCATCGCGATAGTCGGGCGAAAGGATGTACATGCGTTTCGCCTAGTTAGGGCTGCTGCTGACATGGACGGTGCTTGGAAACCCTCCGATGACGGGCTCGAGTGAGGCCAGCACGCCCTGCGGGCTGCACAGCGACGGAAACTCAGATACCGTAACGGACGCACCGTACCCGTCAGTCCAGACGCCTCAGTAACAGCCCTGGAATCCGCACCGCCTACTTGGACACGGTCGGGATATTCGGCTCCTTGCGCGTACGCACTGGACACGGCGAACAGCACCAGCGCAGGGTGCCGGAAAGAAGACGGTGTTGCTGAGCGTGCGCAGGCGAAACTGCCGCCGAGCGGAGCCAGCAGCAGCCGGAATTTGCCAGGAGCAGGAATCAGCACGATGGTCCAGCAGGATCGCCTGCGCCGCCAGCAACACCGCTTCTTCGGCACCCTGCTGCTGGTGCTGATTCGCCGTGGTCCAGTGCGTACGCGGCAAGGAGCCCGTAAATCCCGGGAACCTGTCACGAGGCAGGTGCGGAATCCTTTCCAGCCTGTACTGAGGACGTCTGGACTGACGCCGTTTTCTGGGACGGGGTGCCGCGTATACGGATTTATCCTCCGAGTCCGTCGCTGGCAGCCGCACGCGGTCGGGCTGGCCATAACCACTTCGAGCCGCACAGGGAGGTTTTCAGCACCCGTCATGTTCGCAGCAAGCTCTCTTACTTACGAAACGATTGTACATCCTTCGGCACCGGCTAACATTTCGCGGCCGCGAAGAAGTCGCCAAGCCATGTCAACAAAGTACGCCTGATCTGGTCTCATTTCGAGGCGCGGCGCACAGATAAAAGTGCTCGAGCACCCAGATGCGTGGCAAGCGCGTCTGGGCCTAGGCACGATCGCAAGCACCGCGAAGCATTCCTACGTTGCAGCTGAACCAACAGCGGCGAATGGCCAGGCAGGTGGGCGGCCCTAGGAGCGGGGCCATGCGGGCTGAACAGAGGTGTGATTCGCTATTCACCGTCAAGCAGGTCCGGCCCCCTCTGCCCCGCCCCCCGCTCGACGGCCCTCGCAGGCGGCGAAGCGGTCAGCGCTTGAAGCCTGAGCTAGCCACAACTACCTCACCATCTTTCTGTCAAACAAGCCAGGCATCCCCCACCCTGGAGCCTTGGCTTTGTGTTTGCAGATGGTTGGTCTGATCAGTTTTTGAGTGAGCGTGATATCTTGGCCTCAGCGTGACTCGTTTGTTATTGGGGCTTTCGGCGCATCTAGCTGGGCGGTCCCAGAGACCGAGGGGTCGGCAGCCCCCAGATATAGGAATGAATCCTTCGAGGCGCGGGGATCTCTAATAATCGATTCGTCGCCGCCATAGGTTAGCCATGGTGGCACGTAGAGGCTGTGTTCCAAAAGCTAACTCCTGTAACCGATCACTTCTTGGTCCCATGTGGCATTGTCCTTTGTATGTCTAGCGGATCACGCATCGTGCGTTCACCTGTGCTCCGGTGGCATCGAGGAAGCCATCGAGGGCCGCCTTGAGCGGGCGAACCAGAGGCACCTGATACACTATCCCCCGCTAGGATCGATTCTGGCGCTAGTGTAAGACGCTAGCACATCGGCCGCCGGGTGAGGCTTCTCGAGTTTCCTGGTGAGCCTGCTAATTCAACAGCAACAGGCCGGGGAGTGTCGTATAGTGCGTCCTCACTTTTGATTGAACCCACCACCCGAGTTCTCGATAGAATGTCCACCGGACCGAAGCCGTGGCTTGCAAGCCAGTCATATGCGCGGCGGCGGACCAGGCATGACCGCGATCTGAGTATCTCGCCATTGAGGCTGCGACCGGCCCGTATTTGTCCTCGCACGAAGCCGATCTCCACCACCTCGGGTCTCTTTCGGGGGTCCGCCCGCGATCGAAGCGGGTTCATGGCAAAAATTTCACCCCCTCGCACTCGGTGGCTTCGAGCCTTGCGGATCTCGAGGGTGCCGCGTTCAAGCCTGACGCACCTGAGCCGGCTCTATGATGTGGTCGATCGGGCTTAATAGGGATTGCCTCTCGCTTCGAGCCGGCTAGCCAGGCATCCCGAAGCGCTCGCCGTAGGCGGTCGTTTCCTCCCGGCTACAATACCTCCACTCCCAGCCCGCACGGTTGAGTCATTCCTTGAGCCTCGCGCCCATGCAGGTCGATCGCCACTGTCGAAAGTCGCGACTTTCCTGCAATCCATGGTCGGTTTCCTTGCCGGTGCAGTGCTCGTGGGTCGACGTGCATCGGCGCCACAGGGCGAGCCACGTTCCACCGAGTGCGGGCGATGCAGCGGCCGGGTCCTGGGCGTCTCGCGCATGAGGGGATAGGCGACCCTCATAGGAGGGCGTTGGCACGGAATGCGGGGAGGCGAACTTCCGTGATGAAACGGTCAATCAGATCCCCCACAGCGATTGAGGCTGCATGCGCCGCTTCGAGGCCTTGAGCGGGAAATCGGTATCCGAGCTTCATCGCCCTTGGGCCCAAGATCGGCGGCGAAGGTGATCACCTTCCTACGACACACCCCAATCCTCGCGACAGATAGGGAAATGTCAGAGCGCGTTGGTATCGACCCCACGCGCAGAATGCCGCGAGACCCCTTGGTGGCACGCCCGAGCTTCCCTTGCCCGCCAATCCTCTTCCCATCGGTCAGTCCTGTGCGTGAACTGCCGTTGGAGGATTGTCCCCTGTCGCGTTCACGTTTGCACGTTAAACGTGAAAATGGCGCCAGCGTTCACTATTATGTCTACGATTCCAAAAATTCTTTAGCCAGGAATCGTGTTGATTCTAGTGGACACAGGCCAACAGGGCCAGCAGGCCATGGAGGCCCCAGCACGCACGTGGCCCAAGGGACCATGCTGTGGCTGATAATTCCGCCACGGATACATGTGCTGCTGTTTCACCGCCGTCTCTGCACCAGAGCGCGCGGCCACAGAGCAGAAGGCGGACCCCCCCAGGTGATTTCAGCAGCGTGGGAAGGGGCTTTGGGCCAGGTCAACAGAGGAGTATTCAGCAGCATGACTTTAATCGTCATCGATTGGCGAAATCCATTAACGTGTTGCCCGCTTCGCAGGCTTGCTTGCGCCCCAAAAGGACCGTTTCTCCTCCTTGAGCACCACTCGCCCGCATCCCTCCTTCCCTTACACCGCTACCGCAGGGATGAGCCCGCCCCGGTGGTCTGCCCCCTTGGCGCGATGAGCTCTCCGACTCTGTCTCAGCTGGCTGTGGAGACCAGCGGCCGCTGGTGGCGATTGAAGAGGCACGCCACTTCCTCGATAGTGAAGCACAAGTGTGGAAGAGGAGGAACTTTTCAGCTCTCGTATGGGGCGAGAAAGAGGAATACAAACGCCGCCTGTTCTTCGTTAGCAGACCGCAGGAGAACTGGAACGGTGAGGCCCGGTATTGCCATTGGACCAACCAACACAGGCCCACTCAACCCTGGCCCTTGCCTGACCAGTGAACAGGTTGGGCTATGGCGTGGAAGATGCCTTGGCCCTTGCTTGTTCTTGTCGCGTCTGCTTTGTCTGCCATTCGATCGCACTGACGTCAGACGCATTCCCTAGCTGATCTCGCCCCGTGCTGGGTGGCGGGGGCTTGGTAAGCTGGAGGCTCCTCGGCGCTGGGGCTTGTGTGCCGAACTCTGCGGGCACCTCAAGGGCTCGGGGGGCGCCGAGGTGGATGCCGCCAGGCAAGGGCCCCAGCCCATACACAGCAAGGCCGCACTCCCACGATGGGGAGGGCCTTGCTTGGTCGTACGGTTGGGGTGAATTTGTCGGCAGTTTGGTCGCCCGAGGCGATCCACGCCTGCCAACGCGGTGGCCGCGATTCCCCTTCCTATCATTTGGCCTCGCGCTCTTTGGCTCCTCCGACGACTGGGCGCAGCCTTGGATACCCGCCGCACCACACTTCAAACACCGGCCTGAGCCCAACCGCGGCAAACTGCGTGCGTTCAGGCCCTTGCTCTGCCGCGCTCTTTCTGTTAGGTGCGCCTGACACGAGCTTGGATGTTCCGCGCAGGGTGGTGCTTGGCCGTTTCTGGCTCCTCCGCCCTGTGTCGCTCGGTCTTGCTCTGTCCCTTTGCCGATCTGGCGCTGTTCGTGTTTCTGGGGCCGGAAGCAAAGCGCCACCAACCTCTACTGACGGGCTCGATGGCCGCTGGCCGGCAGGCTAGCGGAGGCCGTGGTGTGTTTCGCTTGGTCTCGTGAGGTGCAGTTTGATGTCTGCGGGGGCCATCGTGGGCGTCCGCACCGTGGGCCGGGGTTCTGTGCGCCATGCCATCCCCGGCACCTGGCTGAAAGTTTCCTAGCCCATAACCGCCATCACGGCCAGGATAGTTTCAATGAAGGTGACACTTGCTCCCCTGGGCGAATGGGGTGCGGTCTCCTCTTGAGCGCCGTTTTGGCCCCTTCATGTCTCTCAGCGGACAGCCTTGGCCCTTAGCTGACATGGATAGGGCGGGCGTGTTCGTGGCCGAATCTTCTCTCGTGATCCTGCAGGTGGTGGGTGTGCAAGGCACCAAGGGGCGATTGGTCAGGGCCGCCCTGTTGCGGGATATGGGGACCCCACTACCACCACACTTCGAGCGGCAGGTCACTCCGACGCAACTCGGCGCGGTGTTTTGGGATGGATGGGATTTTGAGAATGATGCAGCTTTGCTTGCTTTGGTGGCTCATCGGCCTGCTGCTGTGCTTCCACTGATTCTGTGTGCTGCTGGTGCCAGCTGGGCCAAGCTGATGGCATGGCTTCAAGTTGTGTTTATGGCTTAATATATATCACCTGGAAAGAAAAAGGAGCTGATCGGTCCTCGATTTGCGCGAGCCTGCGCGTGCGATGCTTCACGGCTTTGGCACGGGAGGCTGGCGGCCCTCGGGATGGCGCCGCCACAGTGGCCGCACTAAGGCTTCGACGCTTGGAACGACCACAGCGTTATGGTCAGCACCCTCCTCCACAACCGCGCCGACGACCATTATCGTTTGAAGGCCTACGGCCTTCATCACTGAGGATCGCCCCAGTGCGCCAGCATCGAACCTGATTGCGTGGACCTTCCCTCCCGTCCGGCCGCGAAAGACTGATCCGCACCTTTGTATCCGAACAAAACAGCTCAGGGAGGAGACGCAGCAGGGCCCAGTCCCCAGACGAAGTTTAGCACGAAGGCGTAGAGGAGGAAATCTTCCCAGGAGAAGATCGAACACCCCCGCGCGACTGACAGGGCCGCCACTCCAGCAAACGGCCAGAGCCAGTTGTCTAGCGTCGCCGGCCGATCGAGTAAGGCTCAGGCGGGCCTGGGAGGAGAATCAATACACGGTCGGTGACCGTTTGCAGTTTGGGTGCGCGAGAGCTTCTAAAGGGCAGGAGCCGTCATAGGCAAAGAGGATCGGAGGGCCCCGCAACCGCGCGCCCATGCCCGTGCCCGCCACTCCTTTCCCGCACCCTTGATGCTGCTGGGCAGCGGTGAACTGGGCAGGAGGTGGCCATTTCGCCGCCCAGCGCCATGGGTGCGGCGTGATCGCCGTCGGACCGCTTACCCCGCGGCCCTGGCCGTATGCAGGTGAGAGCGCTATGCTCCGCCGGAGAAGGTGATCACTGGACCTCCCGAAGCGCTACAAGGCAGATTGGTGCGCCGCACCGGCCCGATTCGCTTGTATTTTCCCTCGAGATGAGTGCCACTAGGCCGTCGATCGCTTGCGGGAACTTGAAGCGGCCAAGGGCTTCACTCGTTGATCCCCACCGCCCGGGCCACGGCAGGATGCTAAAAAGGTGACGAGTTGAGAACACCCAGTGCCGAACCGGGAGTCCGCACTGGCCGAGCCGCAGCCTTTGCCTGCGCCAACCGCCCCTTTTCGCTCTTCCCTTATGCGGCAGTTGCCGTCCGATCTGGCTGTGATGGCTCTGCCGGCACGCCCCTGGGCTGGCCGGTGGTTGGTTCCAAACCGTTGAGCTGAAGTCCTCTGGGCAGGGCAGAGCGTTGTGGCAGGGGCCTTGATGGAATCACATGCCGGACCTGGGGATGGCCCGTCCTGGCCCGGTCGCCGCGGCGCAGGGGCGGCCTGTTGAGTGATCGTGAGGAGTTTTTGCTTTCGAGCGGAAGATCACGCTCTGTTTTTGACGTGATAGCAGTGTGGGATGGGCCCATCCTGTTCTGCCGCCGCTCCTCGGCCTCCCAGGACGCGGGGCGGTACTACCAGTGCGCACCCGCTTGGCAGCCGGCGGACCTGGGTGCAGCGCCTTGGCCACGGCCGAAAAGGCGGTTGGGCCCGCCGCGTCACCGAACCAGTGAGGTGGGGGCCGGGGGGACTGTTTGGCGTTGGAGTTTTTTGCCTCTGCGGCCACGCGGGCCAGGAGGAGGGTTGGTGTTCTCGGAACTCTCGCTGCAATTGGCCACACAACGACACCGGGCCCTTTCTGGTCTACTCCTCAGCGCGCCAGAAACCTGCGAGCGCGAGTTTCGACTGCACCTCTTGGGCTGTGTGGGTGGCTGGCCGGATCCCCGCCATCCCACCTCCCGCGGCGCTCGGCCGTCCGCCGGCATCCCCTGGCCTACAGTCAACCTTCGCCAGCGTCGCCTATTGAGTGGCGGTCTTGCTGCGGGCCCTGGCCGAGCCTTGTGGGACCCAGGTTTTGGCTGATAGTTCGGCAAACCGGAGGGCTCGGCCCACGCGACGGAAATGGGGGGCGTGTTAGGTGGGCCGGTGGCGACGAAGATTTTTTTCTGGCCGAGCCAGAGGGCGCGCATCGGGCCGCCAGCGCAAGTCAACGTGGTCGCGGAAGCCCCAACAGAGTGCTCCTGACTACGCCCGCTTGGAATATTCCCTCCC
>Ga0163217_1019335_pt1 | contig 12638 bp, 5 predicted proteins | sample SynspAceP_FD_185933 | JGI IMG/M metagenome (GOLD analysis project Ga0163217, IMG submission 185933) | Saline lake microbial communities from Ace Lake in Antarctica - Synechococcus sp. Ace-P (PacBio error correction) | ecosystem: Environmental > Aquatic > Non-marine Saline and Alkaline > Saline ... | reverse complement strand
TTCTTTGGCTCTCTCTTTTTTTCTTCTTCTCATTTCTCGTCTTCTCTCTTCTTCATTGTACAATCTATAGTTATATTTTTACCCTGAATTGCTCGCGTTGAACTGCGCCATCTTGGGAGGGTCATTATTATGCTCAACTAGAGAACACTAGATAACACTTGGTCTGCTTTTAACTATGGGATTATCTTCGTTGTATTGCATCTGCTTCTTAAGCCAATCATTTTGGCTATTAGCCGCGCATTCAGAAAAACCATCAGATATCAGTTGCTCTTACTCAGCTCCTTGTGTAGATGTGCTTGTGGTATTAACGTTTATTACAACATCTGTTTTTTAATGGGTGCTATTGTTTTTATGAGTCTTTGGGTGCGGACCTGTAACACTTGTTGTTGATGTAAACAGCCCTACCAGTAAGAAAACAACACTAAGTAGAAGATCTTCGTATAAAAAAATAGATGTTAATACAAAAGGAAGGCGACATTTAAGACGTCTTAAGTTAGCCGACCAATACAAAATAATAAAAATATTAGTCTATTGATTGATTATTTAAGCTCTCTATATGCACAGTAGGAACGTTGATAGCCTACCTTTCGTATGCAGCTTTTTTGTAGTAACTCTTCTTCGTTTATTTAGTAGCCTTATGTATTTCTAGTGTTTAAACTAAAATTTATCTCCTCTTACTGTCCCGTTAAGATTTTTTGCATCAATGGATGAGCGTAAATTGATAGTAGCCTCTGTCATAGTTTCGTTGCTAACCACACTGGGGAAGCTAATAATATATTTTTTGCCATCTGCTGTTGGTGTCTGTGTTATCTCTCTTGTACATCCTTATACAATTGAATGCCCATGTGTGTCTATATGGTGGTGTGGAAACTACTTCCTATCCCGAAACGTCCTCACTTTTCAAGAAAAGAATTTATCAGCATTAGGTCAGCACTCTTTAGCTGTCCAAGGTAAGGAAAAACAAGATATGGAATTATTACCATCCACGAAGAGGTTTTGTGAATTTAAAATATGGTTCTCTATGCTAAAGTAATACGATATTACCAATGTTTTTGCTCATTTTATTAAGGTAATTTGTATGTTGAAATCTCAGAAGACATTGGTTGTACAATAAGCAGAGGTTACATTCAAATTGTAAACCTCCTGAATGTGAAAATTAAGTAATTATTGCTTCATATATATCACAGCGCACCTCAGGAAGATGTTCCATGAAATTCGCTCTTTGGATAAGTTTCTAAGGTCTGAGTCGGTGACTTAATCGTTTCTTTAATACTTATGGCCCTTTTTACTCCTATTGATAAAACCCTTCGAGACTGTTTATGAGAGCCTACTATTGGGCATCTTTACCCAGCGAAGGTTAATAAATACAAATTATGCTAAATGTTCGTATTGCTTTACACACCTTTGGGATTCGAGCGATAAATAATAAAAAACGTTTTGGTAGTTATGGATTGAAATCTCATTGTATTTCGTCCTTCGTCTTATTGAGTCTTTTGGATTAAATACCTAGTCGATGGGTATGTGTTGTGATTTTCTGGTCCTTTTACGCTGTTGAATTCTTCATTCCAATTAGATCGCTAGGAAAGCCGATATATATTGCTAATCGTGTCTTGGTGGTTGCCATGTTATGGCCCCCAGTGCGTTCTCATTTATAGTCACTTAATTTTTCACATTTACCTTTAAAAACGCATATCGAAAAATGATCATCTGTTATGGTCTTTGTCGTTTCGAAACTGTCTGAACTTTTTCTATCTCATTTGTCATTTTTAAAAAAATATGGAAAAGGAACTTTCCTCTAAATCTTTTATAATTTTTCACACTGGTCACTGTTTCTGAGTCCAAGCCACAAAAGTACACTTGGTGAGAAGGAAAAAAATATTTTGATCGCTCCTGTGAGAGGTTTTTTTTTTTTTATTCCATAATTGTTTTTTATTTATGATAATTACTCTAATATTCTACATGAGTCTTCCTGAAATATTGACATTGTTATTTTTTCTGTGGTACCTCTCGCTTTTACTGACACCTCAATAGCCTCTTCTCTTTCTCTTTATTTGTTCAGAATAAATGGAGAACGATTTTGGCGATTCCAGCCTCTTTTGAACATCATTTAGATTTCTGTATGATTTTTGCGTGTTTACCTAGCCTTTAATGTATCATAATTTAAATAAATTAATATAATAAGGCAACCCACATGTTGCATTTTTTATTTTTGTAGATACGTGTCTCCATATAAACAATTGAGTTTCGCTTCTTTATTTTTTCTTGGACTCCTTCATTAGGCCTAGAGGATAGCCCCGAAAATAAATGGCTTCATGGGGCTTCGCTTTAACATTCGAGTGCTACCGTATTTCTCTTATGGTTTATGGCCCATAAAATCTAGTCCCTTTTAGATTTTTATCAATTCAATATATCTTCTTGCAGTTTGATATTTGGCGCTCTGTCCATTTTCTCGATTTTTGATATAACTATGTAAATCCATGACATTTCGTTTAAACCACTAGTGTGTACTATTACTAAGATGCGCTATTTGCTGCGCTATGTGAGCCAGTAAAGAAACGGACTTAATCTTTTTGTGGCGTTTGATGTCTTTTGTTCGTGATTCTCGTTTCAACCGGGAGTTTTAGTTTTATAAACCCGCAGCCTTCAAAAACGTCCTATTCTTCCTCTTTCGCTCTCAATTTGTAAAAGTTTCTAAGGGGTCTTATACCCATAATAATCGTTTCTGCCAAAATTTTGATTGAACAATACCCATCATAGTTGTTAATTGTCTGGCGTTAGTACCCCATGAAGCTCTGTGAAATTTTGCCAAAATTCTAAATTGTTCACAGATAATTCCCTAATGGTCACACTTGGTGCCAAGTGAATTCGGTGTATGTAATTGATCGTTGTTGAAACGCCATGATAGAGTTTTTCCTAATGCCATGTCCTAGTTCTGGAGAAAGTCGTTCATAGCCTTTTTTTGTTATTTTTAATTCCTTTTGGTAACAATTTTTTTATCAATTCTGGTAACTAAAAATTTTTGTATTAAATTTAGATGATGGCTCTCATCTTTTATTCTTCTCATGGCGTTTTTCCAATTTTCGAAGTGTCCTTTTTCCAGTGGTTAGGTTTTGTAAATGTTTTATAAATTTGATTTTTTCTATTTCTCTAAGCTGTTATATGCTCTTAATATTTTATATGTATTTTGTGCTTTATGATAGTAGAGCGTTTCAGAACAAAATTACCACAATTCCCTGTGTCCTTAGTTGAATGTTTATCAGTTAGGTGAAACTAATTAGAGCTGTGATGCGTTTGAGGTTTTTTTACCGTGTGTAATTAGCGTTCCCTGTAAAAAAAAACCCACAATTTTGTATTGCACCAACCAAATATAAACAAAACTTCACTATTGTGGTTTAAAGCTGTCTCTGTTTACCACTGAGGATCCTACAGATTTGTGATTAGGATAATTTTGAATATAAATTTGAAACAGCCACACGCCACGAATTTTTTGAAGCTTGGTGATACCTGTATTTATGGCTGGAGTTGCGTCTTGGTGACATTGCAAAATAGACTATAAAAAAGTGCCCAAGTTTTTTTAATATGTGAAAAGAATATTATTTGTGATATCTGATGCGATCTTGTTAATAATTTTAACTATGGTGTTTACGCTCCAGCTCTTGGACTTGTAGTTTTACTATTTTTTTCAGCCTCGTTCTGTGATTGAAATTTGTGCAAATGCAAGTGCCACAGTCGTCCTTGGTCATTAGCGGTTATCGTACTCCATACTTTTTTTCTTTGAACAGTTCCAAGAGTATTTCAGCGCAAGATCAGATTCGTTTTAGCTTCTCATTAATTAGGTCTTATGTTTTTCTACCTTATCCTCGATTCTGATATTTCCAACAGTATTAAATGGCGTCTGATTTCTCAACTGTGTCTGTTCGATACCTATGTTTGTAAGAAGTTTTTAATTTTATCTAAGCGTATTTGTCATTGAAACCACCAATGCCTACTTTGATCCAACCGTATACGGTATTTTTTGCGTAAAACTGCCTGTGGACTTGTCAGTCTGACGAAAAAAGCGACTAATGGATTCTGTAGTTTGGATAGTCTTTTGAGTTATGTAGGATTTGAAAGTCCAAGTGTTATTGTTTATATGCCCAAAATACGCATTTTTTTCTTTCTCCCGTTTTTTAAAAAGGCTCTTTAATCATGGCGCTTTTTCCGTATCTTTGTCTAGACTTTATATGCTGTTGCCAATGTGGCTACGCAGTGGATCAGCATTAGGTGCGCCTCTATTACTAAAGCTAAGGGTTTAGTTTTATACAGAATTATTAGTGGCTGAAGTTCTGGAGAGACTAGTTGGCATAATATGAGAAAAATAAGAAGAAATTAAAAAATTGTCGTTGTAGCTATTATCGATTAATTCCATTAGCAACTGATAGCGAGTTACCCTGCCGCTGTAATAAAACCTATATAACAAAGGATTAGCTTCTTCTGGGATATTACCGACACTTCGTCTGAAGACTGAATAAGCACAGAAATACGATAGTGCATATCCGTGGACCATATACGGGCTACACGAAAGTTATTTCGAAATGTGTTCAGGTGGCGGTTACTATTATGGTTATACGTGTATGAAGCCGGATTGCTACGCTCTGCTTTTATTGGCAACTGGTATTGATGTATAAAGTTCAATTCCTGCTATTATCTGGGGAAAAAAGGAATTGAAGTCTCCTATCATATTTTATATTGATGTGATGCTGTGAGAGATGCGAGAGAGAAGTTGTAGTGAATTTAGATGACTGTAGAGCGCTCGCCAAGTTGTGTGTTTGTGGTGTGTCTCTTCGTTCCTCTTTCAATTACTAATCTAATAGTTCCAAAACTACATGTTATATTTTTTAAGTCCAAAGGAATCACTTCTCCCTGCGTCTATGCCTGTATATGGTCAATATCTTGGTAAGCGCTATATTGTGCTGTATGATTTCTATTTCATTTACCACAAAAAACCAACGCTGTCGTAACTTTTGATCCATAAATAGTCGCGTTTTGGCCATAAATTCGTGAACCTATGTCATTTATTTCCAAATATTTTTAGCTTCTTTCTCTTTTTTATCTGGTATGAGTGTGTGGTCTTCTAAAGGGTTATTCTCGTGTTTAAATGTCGTGTGTGTGAGTGAGATCTTGAATATAAAAACTCCTCCAACCGTTTGGTTTTAGAAACTCTAAATATAACTCTTCCCATTCGCTTTTTTATCGTCTGTTAGAATATGTTCTAACACTGTGATTCACAGGAATCGTACTAGTCAAGCTATTGTCGTTGATATAAGGGGAGTTTCAAATATCAGCTTCTTTAACATCTGTGCTAATCGACATCTAAATCGGTTGTCGTATAGTCTAGGTTTTGATTGTTTTCTATATAGCTGTTTTGTAAAATAGCTTGCAGCGAGCAAAATGTATAAACTTTTGTACTGCTTACTTGAAGTAATCTTGTTTCTTTTTTTAAGTAAACCAAAGTTAGTCTTGTGACGCGTCCTATAAGCGACCATGCCGTAGAAGGCGATAATTACATCTCCCTTGGTTTTCAAGAGAGCGATGTGTAGTGCGAAGTGTGAGAGTCGTCTAAAACCCTTTTCCGTTCCTATAGCGCGTCGATAATTATCCTAGTTTTCCTGCGCATAAGAAAATGCTTTTCTTTGGTGCTTTTTTTAAAACAGGGCGCAGTCGGACTATAACTGTTAGTCTTTATAAGAACCTTGGCCCTTGAACGTTGATTGAAGCTATTGTATTTAGATTCGAGATTGTCGTGTGAGGCACAAATGTTCACTAGTATTAATTTCTTTAAACTTCATCGTTTCCTTCGTCACCTTATGTATATTTCTAAGCTTCTCCATTTAAAATATATTTTAAAACCGTAATAAATATTCTGGCTTGCGTTCACCAATGGCAAACAATTCTTGTTTCAAAAAATGTGCGGCAGGCCGTGTGCTTCTCGGCGATGAAATAGTCCAGCCATCTTTTAGTTGTTGTATTCTTGCGTTCCCATATTTGTCGAGTATGGCTTCCTTATAGCAACGACCATACCCTTCTAATAAATTTTTTTTGTCACCCTCCTCTTTTCCGTTTAATTCTGCATTTCTATCTCGTTGCATTTTTCATCCTAATCCGTGCTCTACTAATTCGCGTTTACAACACCCATAACCGTGTTCTTCCGTGAATTTTTTGTAGATGCTATGATGTTCTCGTCTCTCTAAGCTGTCTGCCCAACATTATGCCTTATTTTAAACTCCGCTCGGATTACCCTACATTTAAACAAGCTGATGGCTTTGTGCAAGTATCGAGGTAGTCTTTTTTACTTCTGGAGCTTACTTCAACCTACTTCAATATGTGTGATAGTCTTGATCTCTCCAAAAATACCATTTTTAAAGCTGCTCTATATTCTATCTCTAAAATTAATTGTCTCTCTACTTAAAGTTACTTTTGTATATGCGGTTGTACCGACCTGAGCATTGTACTTCATTGCAAATGCCGTGAGTTTCTGTGTGAAACATTCTATACATGTGCCCTAAAACAAAAATACCGGGCCCTACGCCCTCCATATGATGCGAATGGATAAAGTTTTCTGCTAACGCGTCTAAATGCAAATAGTGTTACCCCCTGGTGCTTCACCTTCAACTTGCGAGCATTCTAATGTTTTTGATACAATTCACAAGCGCTTTCTGCCGCCTATTAATGCCTTATTTTCTTCTGGTGTTTTTTACTTATTTTAATCATACCGTCGTAAATGATATCTATTTTGTTAAATTGCTTATTATAGAGGTTTGTTGATCATTAACCTCAGGTGTTGTGCGTAATGCCCATAAAGTTTTAAACTGTGGTAGGTGGCTCAATTAATACCTAAAACACCATCTTCTTTTTTATTTTTTATATTTCTCCTTCACTAAAATTTTAAAGGAAACTAGGATTCTGTGGCTGTGTCTTCTGCTGCTGTAGGTTGGTCGTTACTCATTCAGTTGATTTTATCATAGTTATCGCATTCCGTGTAACTCTCGGCCATTGACTACTAGTTTTGCTTATACCCATTTTTTTTAACCAGCCATTGACCTCACGCTTTCTCATGCGCCATACTATCCTCCTACTACGTTCAACAATCAGCCTTTAATTGCCGGCTGTACATTTACGCCTCCCTTTGTATGTCTTCTTCCTACCATGCTTCAGGATTGCAATAATCTTAACAAATAGTAAACTGTTTTTCTCTCTTTATCAAGTTCTGGCAAAACTTCTTGTCCTCTAATGTTATATAGCTACTTCATTTTCGGGTTGTAACATCATAGGTAGCGACTTTTGGTGATAGGATCAATTGTCATACTGCTTCTCTCTCATCGAATGAATTTCTCTCACCTCCCATTAAAGATAAAACACACAAAGTAACATGCTGGATTATTTTTTCTAGTTTCTGGCTCTCAATTCTAATTTGCTTTTTTCCCTGCGCTTTCGCTTAGTTACTTCTCGCTTTCCTTAATGTTTCTTTTCAATATCTATCCTTGTCGTTAAAACCACATTGCACTTTTTTATACAGATCATCAAATCTAGTCTTATGGTCCAACATTAGTTATAGCTTCTAATGTGTGCCATATTCTGTTTTCATGCATTATCTATCTGCCAATCCTCTGTGTACAGTCTTCGTACCTCTTATTCCGTTCTTAAAATTTGAAAAACTTATGAGTACCATCTCCATTTGAATTTTAGCCGATCCGCTTCTACCGTCGTTGTTCTTTCATTGGTAATGCGGACCATGGCGAGTGCATAAAACGCTCATCGTGTTATCAATCAGTGGTCCATTAACTATTTGTTGTACCGCAGTTGGCAATATCGTTTGTTTTATAGTTCCCCGTTACTATGTTCACTGAGTAAATCGATAGCTATATTTTATGCGCTTTCCAGCGGTCTTATCTCTACTTCCATCGCTCTTAGTTCACACGTCCCAATAACGGTAGCTATATTTTTGTCTTGTTACAGCACAAAATTCAAATGATATCTTTTTTTAAATATTCCTACCACTTCCTTTCAGCGGTTCTATCATCATCGCGTTCGTAAAGGCATGCAATAAAATAAACCTTATTCTAAATATACGCTTCTACTAGGCCTGGTAATTTAGGCCTTTGATGCGTGCGAGGTTATGGTGCTTAATAACCCCACCCATCTGCTTAACCAATCCTTACCAAAAGAACAGGGTTTGTCTTGTTGTTTTGGCTATACACACAAAATCCTCTTTTCCATATGCTTTTTTCGTCTTTTAAACTATTCTTCTTTTACGTCTCCTTTTTTAATTTTTTTGTTTAAATCTTTTTGATACCCACAATCTACGTCCCAGCGCCGAGCTCTCATGCTATGGCCCACTTCGCTATCTTCTCCTATTTTTCTTTCCTTCAGGGAGATCCAAACATTTCATGCCGTCATGTTAAAAGTATTTTGCATTTGAATATTCCCTGTTGTAATTCCGGTCCATAAAAACGCTGTAATTCGCCTCATGTGTCAATTTGCCAGTAAGAGCTTCTTGGATTGGCGTATACTTCCTCCCAACCATCTTAAAAATCCATCAATATTACTTGTTTGTTCATGGAGTCGCCTGCTTCTTCCAGACCTCAAAAATTAAGACGGATAACATGTCCTTGTTTAATTTGCTATCATCTATTTTAGTTTTCCTTTGTTTGAACTCCTAATTGCCTTTATACTAATTATTTTTTTCTCATAAATTGAAAATCAAAAACAGATTTAGGCTCGTCGTTTAAAAAGTTATAACAATGTTCATATTCTACTATTCGACTCTTTGGTACGTTCGAAACTATTTCCTACAAATAAGAACCATACATTCGATTATGTCTGTGAAATAACAGAAAATCAGCTATGACGTACCCCACCTAGTACTGATCGTTTCCACTCTAAGTGGTCCAGTTATCTTGCCTCGGACTGCATCCTGTCGATCGCCGAGAGACAACAAAAATAACAGATATGGATACCAACTTGAAATCATGGCGTTTTAAAAAAGGAACAAGCTCTGCGGGTCTAATTCTTCGTTTGCACAAAATGCCATCCGTAAAAAGGAGAGCTTAAAACAACTGTCAAAACTCATTTAGCTTTAGTGAGAGGAGTTAATCAAAAATCAAGTTAGAATGAATCTCCGCTATTTTCGCTGCGCCGCTATTACAAACAAAGTGCGAGATTTTAGATAGTACTGATAGCAAATGGTTGCCAATATAAAAATTAAATTCTGTATATTAAGGGTATCAGCATTAAATCACGTATGCAGAAGCTGCCAAACGCAAACTTGCATTTCGCCTTTTTAAAAGTGATTACCATAAACTGGAAAAATAAATAAGGCCAGGATAAGCCAATTACAAAAAGCATTTACACTGCGTAAATGGCTTTTTTTTATCGTTATTCTTCGTCTTTTAGTGTTCAAGTAAACAAGGCTAGCGTTATTAAAATATAATTTGAACCCACTGATACTCTATAAAAAAAAAGCATAGCAATGCCATGAGATCCATAATCACAGAACAATAAAGAATAAACCTTTGAGTAAAACTTACAACGAATGCCCAGTTACAGTCTTCAAATCTTCTTAAAATAAAACATGTTTTAAAATGTTAGAGAAGTTGTTGCCCATATAGTTTCGTTTACATGATTTCGTAAATCAAAGCCTATAAGCTAAAGGTGATAGAAGTAAGGTAAGTGGGTTGCTACCACAAAAAACTGCATGGTAAAAATATTTTTACTATTTCGACCAAATTAACCATTTATTAGTTGCAAATTGCGCACTAGCTTGTCTTGATATTTTAATGGCGCCGTAAGTTTGCTCGATTCTATTTTTTCTGGTATCATGGGTCGCGTACTCTTTGAATATTCTGGTTGTCATATTGGGCCTCCTGCTGCTTTTTAAAATTCTTCATTTATCTTCTATTCATTTCCATTAGGGGGTCGTAACCCGAATATATCATAAAGAGTAACGCCTAAATCATCCATCTTTCCTAGTTCAATCACCCGGACCATTTTAAGTTAAAGTTGTTTTGACCCATACCACCTACACATATCACCTGCCATCTGCCCACCCTACCGATGACCCATAGAAATAGTTTTGCCAAAAATTGCCTTCTGCAATACATTCCGCAGTGCGGGATAACATGACCATATTCTTTCATGTTCCTAAAAAACTCCTGCAAGTTTGCGCTTCGTTTAATGCTGAAAAAATAAGCATAGGTAATAAAACTTGTCCACCTAAAAGTAAGCCAAATGCATTAATGGTAATTTGTATCGCGCAAGTAAATGAAATCTCGTATCGGTAAGGGCGTATCTTTGCGATGCTATTTTTTACTAAGGTATTTCCAATGCATCTACTACGTCTTGCAAAGCCTTGCGTCAGGATGTTAAACCACCAATGTGTGGGAATTTCGGGCTTCACTCTTGCAACCAATTTGCAATTTCTTGATCCGAAACTCATTGTTTATATTCTTAACTCTATTCGTTTATACGGGTTTGTTTTCGCTGTTATTTACATTTTTGTCTATAAAAGGCGATAGGCGGACATATATGACATAGTCCGATTCACAAATTTTAATTTTCCAGTTACCGCGTCTTCTCACTGGTTGATGCTATTTAACAGATGCCTAAAGTACAAAAAAAGCCTATAAAGAGTTTCTGATTTATATCTAGTATTATGATCTGCATATGTACGTTTTAAGGAAACCTGCTGTAAAATTGTTTCATCTTCTAGAAAATGGTTTCATTTTTGTAGAGTTGTAAAATTTTTTATTTCTAAAAGCATCTAACATTTGGCAATAAACTAGGGCGTAGCTATAATGCCATGTTGATATTTGAGAGCCTCTCTCTTAGGTTGTCTGTATAGACCAGATAGAATATACCAAAATTTTCAGTGATTTTCATCCATCTCCATTTTTTAAAATTGGCAATATGGTTTTGGTCCTTTCCAGCATATTTTGAAGTTGTATCCAATAGCATCACGCACTCTTTACTTTTGTATACCATCAATCACATCAACATCGGTTCCCCATTGTGCTCCCATACTTGGGCCCGATATCGTGGTAGTACTCTATCAGCATTTTATTTGATTGCGCTAGAGGAGTCATACCTTGCGTCTGTGTATGCAATAAATTTACGTTTCAAGAAATTACTTGTTTTGCCTATTCAAAACTGCTGGTAGCTAGAATACGAATTTTTAAGATCGACCCACCGGCTCTGATGGCTAGCCCTTTCATGTCGATAAAAGCATCTTGGGCTTTCTTTAACGAGATAATATCGTTTACTCAATGTATAGTCTATCGCCGCTTTTCCCATTAATTCAGAGAGCGAATATTCTATTTTCTTGTGGCTTGTAAATTGCGCTAACGTAATGTTCTGAGTGGAATATCTGTTCAAGCTAACCTGTAATGCTCCACTCTCTGGTAGTGCCGTGTAAATTGATCTTCTGTTGCCATTTTAATAATTTTTTATAATTTATAAGACGGCCTACAAATAGTCCTTTAGGTTATGGTTTATTTCAAATATCAGTTACCAATTTGGAAGGCCTAATTTCGTATCGCCACTCCAAGGTCAAAATTATGGCTCGTATTGAACTCTCTCATCACTGTAATTACTCTTTTTTTCATAAGAGCCATACCAGTCTTTGAAGCTCATATGTTTTGCTTTGATCGTTAGTGCCCTGTATAAGCTGATAATAGCCAAACACTCATTGCCTCCTTTCAAAAAGCAACTCATTGAGGACCTAAAATAGGGAAACGTTTTTTTTAGACAGTTATTGTCTGTTTTATGTCATAAAATTTTCGAAGAGAATTTCTGCGTAAACAACAGTTCTAGTATACTCACAAGTTAAAAATAATTCAAGCAAGCTTAACGACAAAGAGTAGTTTTATAAAAAACGGACATGATAATGAGCTTTCATGAAGTCGACAAAAGAAATGCCTTTACTCAAGTTTATTTTCGGTATGAAGTATGATTTATCCGCGCTTTAAGTAAAGGAAAACCTTGAAACTCAAGCCTAGATCAAAAATGGTTATCGGACGCTTACAAAATTAAATTCCAGAGGGTAAGCCTTGAATAAATGTGAACACTGTCAATACCACGATTTATCGACATTTTGAATAACTCCTGCAAATCGTTGGTGGAATTTTTCTTTTTTTGAAATGCGACCAAAAACCTTGCGATCGTTTATATTTTAGTATCATTATTAGAGTGCGAGAGGCTTACGTTCATCGATTGACTAAAACATCGTTGACCATCACCATTGGCCGACATATAAAAATTATCAATCACCATTCTGTCTTGCCGGCACTAATAATACTCACCCAAATAGTGATAGCTGCGTAGGCATCGGGTTATAAAGCTTTCTGAAGACAGAAATTATCCCATTTAGAAAACGTCGCCACTACACGAACGATTATTCCCTAATATTTCCCATTCTTTTATTTTGACTTTGCTCCATCGACCACTAAATAAATTTTTCGTTTTCTTCGGTCAAGGCGCGCCAATATCACTGCGCAGATCTCAGACAACCGGTAACAGTAGAAGGCACGGTAGTCTTTCTAAACGCCAGAATTCTTTTTCGTTACAGCATCTAATTGCCTACCGTTTCTGTGGTATCGGAAAAT
>Ga0163217_1110428_pt1 | contig 12640 bp, 16 predicted proteins | sample SynspAceP_FD_185933 | JGI IMG/M metagenome (GOLD analysis project Ga0163217, IMG submission 185933) | Saline lake microbial communities from Ace Lake in Antarctica - Synechococcus sp. Ace-P (PacBio error correction) | ecosystem: Environmental > Aquatic > Non-marine Saline and Alkaline > Saline ... | reverse complement strand
CAACGCGAGCGAGTGGCGCGGGCGGTTCACCGCATCCGTTCAGCTGCCGCCAAGCTGCCGGCCCAGCTCACAGATGCGATCCAGGGCAAGTCGGCCTGCGCAGACAGCTGGTAAGAATTCTGAGCCGCTGTGAATCGGTCCAGATCGTTGTCCAATCCAAAAAAACAAGCCCGCTCTCAGGCGGGCTTTTTCAGTTTTGCCGATAAAAGTGAGGCTTGGTTGCGGTTGCAGCTTCACTATCAGGACGCCGGCTTCAGTCCTTTGCAAAAATTCGGTTCCATCGCGGCCAATCGCGCGGAATGGTGACGAACGCTGCCGAGGAAAATGCCATCCGGCCCCTGCAAAGACGCGGCAGGATGCCGAAACGCCAGCGTAAATACCATATCAGATTGTAGATTAAAGGCCAGCCAAGGTTTGTCTATCGTGCGCCGGGTTTTCGCCGCGACATTCGAGAGCCCAGAACCATACGGAATCGGGGCGCATCAGATGGCCGCAGCCTCGCGACCGCATCGGCTCCCTGCCATGGCAATGCCGAGATTGGCCGCAGCGATGTTCTGGCATTTCATTGCAATCCCATCGCGACAAAAGCCACATGGCCGCCGTGCTTTGTCGCCATTCGCGAATGGGCGTCGAGCTTCTCTTCCGGCAACATCCTGCACGAACATCAGTGAGCGCCAGCCTCGGCAGCCAAGCATTGCTTGCCAGGTTGTACGGTCAGCATTGACTGCTGTTGTGAGCCCTCTGCCGCAAGATCGCAAGGCCTGACGGGGTTGCGGCCGATTTGTCGCAGGACGGATCACGCCGATCAGTCTGGTCGCCGAAGCCACCCATCCAGAGTGCCTGAATTTTCGCGCACGCCATTCATGCATTCACGACATCAATTGCCTGCTTCAGCGATGATAGCGCTGCGGATCCAAACCCGTTACCATGAGTATCACATTCATGCCTCCCAGGCCCGCCGGGTACAGCACGGATTTGCCGTTGCCAAGAAATCTTGACGCCCTCCTGACCGCTATTGCGCTAGAGAATTTCGCGGCCAACGGGTGCTCGCTCCGTCTCAAACCGAACCGCAAGCTCATGAGTTCTACGTGCTCGAACCTGGACTGTACAGTCCCGCAACCTCAGGCCCGTGCCCATGGTCAAGGTCCTGTCTTGTCGAATCCAAACGAGCTTGTTATCCGTGGCGCGTCGAGGGTCTCGATTATCCCTATAGAATGCCGGCTTTGGGGCAGCGCCCAGTCCGGCGACGAGGCGTCGGTGTGCAAAGCCGATGCGCAAAGGAACCAGCGATAACCAGCACACGACGGCTGCAACCATGCGGTTTCAAATCGGCGGCCTGAAGAGCACCACCCGGCGAAAGTCACCAGGGCGATGATCAGGATAGCCTGGTCACAAAGACCGATTGAAATTCTGTCGGAACGGTTTCTGCCATGCGCATGGCCGGTCGGGCCTCTTCGACCAGCCGTGTCATCGGAACCGTGTTCAGCACCAGCAGCGCTCACCTCGACTTCAATACGCCATCATTGTTGGTGTGCGGTGATAACCAGATCGCCGGGCCGCGTGAAAACCGGGCATGCTTTCCAACGGGTCCACCATCGCCTTCATCAAAGCGAGGAACTGCGTCAGGGATTTACGCCGTCGGCGCAACCCGCATGCCGGGCCTGATGCCGATCACATCTCCAACGCAATGCTTCAACGGGAATGTCCGAATCCGATTCCGCTCAGCGTTTCAGTTCGCTGGTCGTTGGAGTTTGCCGAGCGCCCGCAAAGCACCAGCTGCGCCTGATTTGCGCTGCTTCAAGATATTTGCCAGCATGATCAGGGTCGAGCACCAGGCGCGGCTTCAATAATGCAGGTGCGGGACATTTGTCCCGCCTTTCCCGCGTGAGGGCCATCCACCCTGCGCCAAACCCACAAGACAAAGTAGGCCGACGCGGTGCCAAAGCTTGCATAGCACGGCCATATTTGCCGATCCCGCCACGCATATGCGCCGGCAGCTCGCGCCAACCGGCTGCCTGACACGTCCAGTACACCTGTAGCAGCAGCGCTTGCACCCGTGAAGATTCCCATTGCCTCACCAACCCTGTCATTCATTGGAAGCATGCCAGAACTATGGCAGGTTCAGCAGGCGAAATCACCAGTCGTAACAATGTCTCCGTCATCGGCGCGCGGCTTGCTGCCTGGCTTTCGCTGCGTCCCGGTGGGGCCGCGAAATCGTCCCGGCGCAGCACGGCCAAAGCCGGCCGTCCGATGGCCTCCAGCCAGTCCTGACGGTCAAGACTGACACCCTCTGATTGTCGGCGCGCTCAATGCGCAGATTAACCGCTGCATCAGCCACCGCCCGGTTGCCTGCTAACACTTTCGACCCGCGATTCGTGCAGAACAACCGCCACAGGTATGCTGTGATGTCAAAAGTCAACATGGTGAGGTTTGGCGGTCAATTGACCGGCCTTCAGCCGTGACCCGGTTACGCAAACCACAATCCTCGATAACGCGCTTGAGCGTCTCGACAAGCTCGGTCCCGTCGACATCGGCAGTCAGTTTTCCCTTCCAGATCGATCCGAGAGGTTAGAAAGCCTTCAACAGAAATTGCATCTTTCTCGACGGAGGCGCACCAACCCGCAATGATCCATCAACTCATCGAATACCAGATACATGATCCTTTCCCCTTCGCATATGGAAGGAGGTGGGTCGTCAAGCGCCGTCTCCAAAAGCGCGCCTTCCCGGATCAGTCGCCTGGTTCAATTCAGTAGATGCTGGTCAGCGTTCGCATATCTGAGAACCGGTTCCGAGTGATCGAATCGTAGACAGCTTGTGTCCCTCCGCGGCGGTCTTGACCAGTTGCGTGTCTCATTTGCAAACGGGAAAGGGCGACTGGCTCAAATCCACTTTCTTCCCAAAAGCTGCCAACCTGTCATTTCTCCGCTGCTGAGATTGCAAAGATCATCATCCGCTTCTGATTGCCCATTGCGCCAGAATTCTGCGCTTCTCAAGAGTGAGTTCTAGACGGTGGCGCACAATCATGGTTCATCTTTCTAGTCGCCCCCGCTCATGCGGACCTCAATAAATCAACTAAATGCTCAAAAAAGTCGGGCTTATATTTCACTATAAAATTCAATGTACACCCCCATTTTTCATAGTGTACGCGAGAGTCGGCTAATTCGGAGCGCACATTCGATGCCTGGCCAAGAGGGGCATATAATTCGATGCGCAACGTGTCATCGCCATTGCCAAATCCAGGCCCGCGCCATCCGATTTCCGCAGAACTTCCAGCCGGTTCTCGATGCCAAGTAACCCTGCATAGGGTCGACGGGCTTTCCGTATGATCGTGTTCATATGGCATGCACCTGCCTCCAATCTCTTCAACATCGGCGAATCGCTGGCATTTCGATAAAGAAAGGTCGAGAACCTCCAGCACGAACCTTGCAAATCCGCCTGAGCTGCTGAGTTCGGGCAGCATGCGGAAAAACGCGAAAATTCGAGTCGCGCGTAGAGCGCGGCCTTGGATGCCTGGCGTATGAACGCGCGCGCAATCAACATGCCGTCATCCCGTGACAACACGTTGGCCCGCGTCCGCACGTAATGCGGGGTGGGCGAGCGGTCCCCTTCTGTCCCCAAAAGCAGCGACGCCCGTGGAATCTCTGCCAGCGCGCCGTGTGAACGAGAGAGCCGAAGACAAGATGATCAGCGGCGGCCGTCGGTATCGTCCCGTCAAAACCCGCTTGTAAAAGGGAACCCGCGTGCCGGCCTCAAGTACGCCGATGGCGCCAAAGCGTTTTCCCCACGGATTGAGACGGCGCGCAGACGACGCGCGCTCTCACCGTATCCGATGATTTTGACCGGTCCTTCATCGAAGTCGGAAGCTCCTTATTTCGGTGCCATGCGAATAGCACCATCAGACGGTATGGTTCGCCATTGAAAGCATTGACATGCTTATGCATTGTGCATGGCGATGCTGGCGTATTTCTTCAGGCTGCCCCAAACGACGGGACGGTACGATGCGCCGAGGCTTCTGGAACTTCTGCGCATCCGAGCAACATCGGTGTGCCGAAAATGCCAGGCGCGCATGTCAGACCCGGATGCCAAAACGGGCAATTCCGGCAATCGAGCCGTATGCATGGCACTCGCCCTTTGAAAGCTGCATTACGCCTGACCGACTGGCATCGAAGGCTCGACCGATGCGGTCGAATACCACGCCTCGTCCCATCGGCAAGCGTTCGAGCTTTGCGCGCGGATCGAGAAAAGCCGCAGAGTGAAGCTTGCCGAGATGATCCGATTACCTTTCGAAGACCCTCAGATCAGCGCCCTTCCGCCCAAACAACGCGGACTGCGGGTTGCATACCCAGTTATCAGGATCCGTGCTCGCAAGCTTCTTGCGCTTTCAGCCAGTGCTGTCCTCGCGGCTGCTGCATTGAAACCGCAAGCAATGGCTGCCGCCGATTTTCCGCCGCGACTTTTTTCTGCCTGTGCCAAATTAATATCGAGCAGCGTAACCTTCGCGCCAGCCTTTTGCCAGTGCCCGGCGGTTGCCGCACCAAGCCCTTGATCCTCCACCGTCACAATCGCGGCTTTGCCCTTACGGCCATTTCTTGATTCCGACTTACAGCTTAATTGTCTGCCGTCCATCAGCCTGGGCGTATGCCGCGTAGCCCCGGACAATATTCTTCGCGAGTTGATGGAAACCTGTACGACCCCTTGTCAATCACACCGATAGTCCCTTCTCTGCCTGGTCAACGATCCATCACGTCGAGAAACAGTATCGGGTACTGAAGCCCGACAGCGCGATTGGCCGCGCATCCATACGCTTGCATGCGGTCATGACGTCGCGCGCTGAGCATGCCATCGGTCATGTGGCGAACAAAATCGGCGACATATTCATTGGTCGCGAATTGACAATCTCCGCGCGGGGTCGCACTGATGATGCGCCCCCTCCATGATGCATCGTTCCGCTTCATGCCTCATCAAGATCATGATGACGAGCAACGTCTTGCCGAAGCCGCGTCTGGAGTCGAAGCAATTCATCCTGCAGCCGGGTCTGATCAGGTCGAGCGCGGAGAATTGGCTCGTCCATTCAAGAGGATTGGCGCGCCGGTGCGAAAGCCGCGAGGCCGACGCCTTTGCCGCCACCGACAGTTCCTGCGACATGCGTTCCGACCAGTCGGAAGCCGACGAGCTCAAGTGTTCCACGACCCGCTGCTGCTTCTTTTTGGGACTCCGAAATTTTTCGAGCGCAAAGTCCAATGGTCAGCCGACCGAACGCCAGGCACAGGCCCGAAATTGCTGAAACACCATCAGACGGGTTCCATGCCGCATTTGCTGAGCAGTTTGTCGTCCCGCCGCCGACATCAAAGTCTCTCGGCCGCATTCGATCGTATGAGCGTCCCGGGCTATCGGATAAGCCGGTGATGGGCGCGCAGAAGTCGATTTGCCCGACCCTGACAGTCCCATCAAGACCAGGATTTCGCGCCTCGTGATACGAACGTGCAATTCGTGCACCCCGAGCACATCTCCGTTATCTCTGATCTCCAGTGCCATTGCCCCTCTGCAAGTGCAGGCTCTCAGTGGTGTGTCGCCGAAGATGATTGGAGACATTGTCCGATTGCGACCGAGCCGCCATCCAGCGTTCAAAGGCTCATGAACGTGCTCCGATGCTTACCGCAATCGCGTCGAAATGATGGCTGAGAATGACAGGCGATGCCGCTTCAACCCCGACGGAATGTTGACGGGTTGAGCGCCGACAACATTTTGCCAGAGGCCGTTGCGCCCGATCAGGCGGCGTGACCACCATCGACAGCGACAGCAGGCATGGGAGGCCCGCCATATGGCGCAGGGCCCTGGCATGTTCGACTTTTACTTCAGGCAATTGCTGCGGTGAAGCGCCAAACCATTCCGCTTACCATCTTTTGACCGACGTAAATGTCGAGATAGTCAACCGGATCGGCGCAGGCCGAACGCGAAGATGATGTGACCAGGAAGCCGGCGCAGCCGAGCCCAAACATGGAATCGCACCGGGATCAGATAGACAAAGGGCGCATCTCTCATCAGATCGAAACGGCTGCAATAGGTGTAGAGTCTTGGCGGGCCCAGCAGATTCCGATCGCACGCCCGATGAGCATTACATGAGCCCGAATCACCAGAACCAGTGTCTCACGTTTCTTCCATAGTTCCCGTGATTATGTGAACCAGGCCGAGTAACAATGCCGAGCGCCAGCTTCCAGACTTTTGAAGCGCCAAGCCGTATCACCGATGATAAGAACGAGGATAAGCCTGCAACCACAAAGGCCGTCGATCATTGCGTCGAGGACGAATTTGAGGAATCTGCGATGCATCGAAGCGAACTCGAAATTGTCGTGGAGGAAATTGAAGAAGAAGCCTTGCCCCATTTCCGACCGGATTATCCATTACGTTATAAAAATCCGCCATTCCATCCATGCCTTTCCCCGCGGCATTGTCACATCCGGGCCGCATTGATGCACCCCATCCAAATTCAATCTCAAGTATTACATGCCGAGCTTGGCTTTGCAGCGGCGGCAGCATCTCCACCGGTCGAAGTGGTCCAACACCCCGCGAGCCACGGTGGCACTGCGTCCGATGCCTTCACCCAGGCCAGTACCCAGCATCATGTGCGTCTTCACCTGAGGATTCATCCATGATCTGTTCCATCGACAAGCGAGAACGACAGGTTCTGACCAGGTTCCGACTTCGGCATTCTGTTTAAACCGCGCGCACATTGGTGTGCACGTGGCGCCGAACCCGAATCGCCCATTGCCGTCGAGATAGGCAATCGACATCTCAACCCATGATCGGATTCGCGGTCCAGCGTATGAATGCGATCCATTCCTCATTCCTGATCACTTTTCGGCCTGCACAGCATGCCGGCTTCCACTTCAACCAGTTCAAACCATTCCAGGCATTGCCGGATCTTCGATCATTCCGAGAACATCGATTGCCGTCATTGCCTGGTCATGCCGAATCTGCCGTTCGAAACTTCCTTGAAACTCCATATCGTCAGGCTCTTGACGCCGCCTCAGCCCGAGTGGACGACAAGCCGTACCTTGCCCGTCAGGTTCTGGCGTATGTCTCAACCAGAGCCGTCATCAAGAAGCTAACGTCTGCCCATGGACGCATCCCAGTGCGAGAAAAACATCCAGGGCCTGTTCTTCAAGCGACTATAAGCACAGTACGCTCAGCACCTGACGTCCTGCTCATAACCGAGCGCTTCAAGAACAACGCCGCCGACTTCGTGGGGCTTGATGTCGCGTCCAGCCAACATCGGCGAAGCGGAAACAGTCTTGCAGGATTCAGCGTCACCCCTGAACCGTTGCTCGTTCCAGCAAGCAGAATTGCTGCGAAAGTGATGTCATTGTTTTGTCATGGTCCAATATCTCCGTGTCTTCCGATTGGCTGAAACCAACCAAACCTATGGCTTAACTTCCAAAGGCGTAATGCCTCAAATTTGCGCTGAAGCCAAAACGGTTGTTGAAAGCCGTACGCAGGCTGAATCAAACATGCGCTCTGACGCAATTAGATACCGCACCGGCATCCGATCTAGCCGGCATATGCATATGCGAGCTTTGATGCCGTCGATATGATCCGGCACGAACGGGGACCCATTCTGGCGAAAGCTCATATTCAGCATTTCAACAATGATTGCGGGCAGAGTCGGACGCTTCTGTGCAGCCTTCCTACAACTACCGTAAACGCGGATGCGCACTATTTTCATCGCAACTTTCGATGACCGCGGTGGCGCATGCGCATTGCCTCGCTATCGGCTACAGCAGCATACGTTTCGCCCGAAGCAATCTCATGAACACTAACCCTGAAGGCTATGCATATTCCTTGCTTCGTGTATGAGGCGGCAGTTTCGACCGACGCAGGTGTGAAGCTGGCCGCGGGGTAGCCGACCGTTGAAAATCCCCGTGAATGACTCTATGCCTTCGCACGATTTCGCGGCACTGTTTCCCGTTCCAACGTTACTCGCGCTACCGGCATGATTGCATGAAAGCGCACGAATCTCCATTGCAACGGCACCAAGGCCACAATGGATGTGCGGATGGAGATCAAGCAAGTGATCCACGAAGGCGCCACAATCGAGGTCGGGGCAACGAGAATATCGTTTACCAATCGTGTCTTATTCCCTCCACGGTTATATTGATGAACCCCGACATGAATAAGACTGGGGCTTCAGACGCCAATTCAGGCTGATCTCGATGTCGTGGAAGGGCTTTGCCTACAAAGTGCTCATTCCTGTCTCAGTCTGAGCTATACACAGTCGTTATCTGAAAAAATGATCGAACGGAGACTGTTTGCGCACTACCACTTCCATGCTGTTGGCGCGGTCATTGCTGCTGCTGCTGTATTGCTCCGCCCTGCATTGCCGATGCGACGCCCCAAAGGCGCAAGATTCTTCAAAAAGGCGCCGCGGCCACACGCCACTGAAAGAGAAGAACAATGCGGTCCGTCACCTGTGGCACATTGATCTCTAATAGTCGGTCGAGACTATTAAATATTCGCAGCCATGGACCCGAGCATGTGCACCGAAGGTTCCAGCTGGACCGTTCGAGGCGCTGGGCGCCACCTGCACAGCCGAATGGACGTGAAGGGCACCAAGATGCTTTTGCCGGCCTGAGAAGGACAAGACGTCAGGACTTCATGTGCTAATCTGACAATCCTCCGCCAAGTAAAAACGATCCCGCCATCCGAGATCATAGCCGTCCTTCGGGAGCGCCTGTTTTTGCCTCATTATACCTCTGTTGCGTCGCTTAGGGTTTGCGGCGCTGTATCCGTGCTAAAACATTTCAGTAAATTTCACTGCGATCAAAAAAACTGCGCGAACTTTGGCGCTGCAAAATGAGAAGCCGGGCTATCGGCCAACATCAAGATATGCTGAAATTGACCAAGCAGCGCCCGGTCGAGAAATGCGGTCAAAAATCGAGGCTTCTGGCGTGTTCTGGACAAATTGTCGGAACCGAGCCGACTTGTGATCCTCAGTTTGATATGAAAACGCCCGGACCCAGATGTGTTGCCCAGCAAACGATAATGTAAACCAATATCGCCACCTCATCATTGGCCTCGAAGACGCACCCAACGGTTGGTTCGGAATTCGAGAGCATGAAACGCTTTCGAATGAAAGCTTATTTCCATGTTCTCAAGGCGGCGCACGATGCGTCTGATCCGCTCAGGAACAGTCCCTGTCAGGTAACTGCGAGTGTTGAAAAGTCATACACCATTACCTGCCATCCTGACGATCAAAAAGATATCTCATACCTACAAACCTCGAATCCAGACCTGATCAAGGTGATCGAGGCGCAAGTCACCATGGCCAATCTGAAAACACGCAGCATCGATCGAGGAACTCAATTCCTGTGATGGATATTCGAGAACAGAATCGCCGCATCCGACGATCAGAAAAACCCGCACGAACCTGAAAACGACCTTTCGAGCTTGCCACGGAATACAATCAACGCAGGCAAATAAGGCAGATTGCTGCGAGCCAACGCTGACGCTACACCTCGATGTCCAACATGTGGATTCGCTCAACAAACCAGATTGCGCACAGAACACGTGATCAACAAGCGGACCATCGATACCGAGCAGCGCATCTACTTACAGGCGCTTGAAGATCATAAGACCGCAGCCCAGCAGATGCGCCCCACAAGTTCAACACGCTCGAAGCCGGTCATACCGCAGGCGAAGAAAACCATGCCGCATGCGCAGCCGCGCAGACATATTGCGACTTCTGAATGCATGAGAAGAAACATGCTGTCGACGCAGATATCCAGCGCCGGCAAACAACTTGCCGATGACGCATTCCAGCGGGGTTTTTCCAGGGCTGGAGAAGCACAACAATTCCGCCAATTACGTGAAACCCTGAGCCCAGCGATGAGATCGAGGGGAAAATCGACAGCGGGGGCATGCGAGCTGATCCGGCGCACCGAGCCATTCAGGTCGATGCATGCGGGCATGAAAGGCTTTTTGGCGGTATCTGGCCGTATGAAAATTCCACTGATGACATGGTTCGGTGCCAGGTATCATTCCCTATGTCGACCGCTGGACGACCTCTCTCCTGGGGAAACCGGGTTGGCTTTATCGAAACGGTTTCGCATCAAGCCGGGCCCGACAGGGATTCCAACTTCCAAAAATGTTGCTGACACTGGAAAATGACGCGCCAGCTACATACGTGCTTGCTAATACCGGACTGTCGATACTTTGAAAGCGGGAGGTGGCCGGACTTCATTCTCGTCACAAGGATTTCCGGCACGCTGCAGGAGCAAATGCCGAACGCTTTATCTGGAATACATAGGCAAAGAGCGTTCGCGCCTTATCCTGCCTAAAACCATTCGCGTTTTCATCAACCCCAAAAACGGCCGGCGTTCTATTGTTCACGGGTTTTCGACGCAGCAGACACTCCGATGCGTCTAATGCACGATCGAGGATTCGAGCGAACCATCGCCCAAGAGCTGAGGCAAGGACGGCAAGCTCAAGCCGGATCTCGATATCCCGCTGACCTTGCGACTGCCAATCCCATTTGCCCGTGCCTTGATATCCCGGCAATAAAGAACGTGCACTATTCGCTGCGCCGCGGTACATTCGCGCAAAATCTGATTTGCGGATTCGAGTTTCTGCATCCAAAGCAATTGCGCCGTTTCGTGCCGGGCCATTCTTTCGTCCGTGTGGACCGACACAGCGGACCGGATCACTATCCTTCGAAGTGTGCGCAGGACGAGAACGCCGCTTCTGACCTGGACCATGCAGGAAGTCTTTCCAAGACCCAGCGCCGGCCAAGCATCGCTGTGGATATCGGCGGCCGCGCAGGATTCTATACATTGAAACTACCGATCTGGAAGCGACGCGCGGTGTGAGCGCTACGATAGACACGCTCTCGGCCGCACGAAGCCTATTCAGGCGCTGGTATCTTTCGGGCCGAGGCCAGAGCATTTTCCCGGCTCACCGTTGACAGTGTGTCAGTGCAAACCAGCATCAGCGAGTATGAATCATGAGCCAGACAACAGGCTGACACGATTTTCCGAGAAAGATATCGCCCTATCAAGCCGGTGGCCAGTCGATGTGACCCGCGTGTCGTGCTGTAGCCAGATGCGGGGTCTCACACCCTGCTGCACCAACCGATCGTTCGGTGTCGACGTGTCATCCCGGGCTGCGGCGGACCCGCGAGTCGACTTGGGCCAAAGACCATCCAGTCGCGTTGCTGCCCAATGATCAGATGTGTCGATCAAGGCAGCCACACGTGCTCTTTCCACCCGCCGGGATCTCCGTGGCACTCAGTGCGGAACTGTTTCGCTCGCAGACGGACCTTGGAAAGCTGCATCCGAAACCGGAGCCCATGCAGGGTGAGATGCGACCGTTTCAGCGGTCTGCTGCTTCGCCTATTGGCAGCTTCACGCCGGCTTATCATTCTCAACGTCGACGGTGAAACTAACCGGCACGGATACCGATGAGGACTGATTTAGTTGGATACCCGCAGACGTCGCTCAAGTCGATGTTTGCCGACTATAGCCCACTCGGGTTGCGCGGAGATTGCCTGACTCCGGGCGCGCGCTCTGCCCGGTGCCATTGAGGCCTGATCAGCCGGCGCGGCCCTTATGCGCTGAGCCAGGTTCCCGCATCACGATCTCCGGCTGAGAGCACAATTTCACGCTCGACGTTCGATTGTGGCCCGGCAGCGCCGCCAACCGCTGGGTCATGAGTTCAAAGAAGCCCAACGAAATCATCGGCCATCATCTCGCCCAAAGCCACCAGCGAGCGTCTGGCCGCGCCATGTTGATGCCTATTTTGCGTCATGCTCAATCCGTGTCGAATTGGCGTTCTTGTTCACCTTCATCGCGATGGCCGCCGGACCGCAAAAGACCTCCTGATCCATTGCTGCCGCAATGATCATTGGATTACTCGAGGTCGCGTATATCCCGTTCATACGAGGAATTTCGTGCGTCGACCCAATCTCATCCTATCAGGGCAACGGGCCAGAACTGCAAGGCCTTCGTTCGACAATTGCTCCCAATCCCGCGGCGATCTTTTGGAACCATCGATTGATACGACCGTTCGCCAATACGCTCCGGACGACCGGGGCGCCGCTGGCGCAGGAGGAATCACTGGCCGTGTGATGAGAGTCTTTGCCGGTCCTTCCACGTGCGTCGCGGCAAGCTGTTTTGCATGTTTCTCCAACGTATCCGGAGAATTGTCGATCGATGCGCTGAACAAACGGCGCCCCGGTCGCGCTGCTGGGTCGACGGCCGCAATCCACTTATGACTCTTGACATCTTCGCGGGCTGCTGGCCGCAAGAAACCATCGATCCCCGCTTTGCCTCTCATGAGTTGTTCGTCAGCCAGTAAAATCAAAACAAGCTGTTGCCGCGATCCTATGACGGCCATGACCGCCGCAGAAGAGGTATGCTGTCTGGGTCTGGAGAGTTTCCTAGGACAAGGGAGGGGCATGGCAAGTCAAAGGGGGACAATTGCGACATCGCGGCCTACCTTCACCAGATTCAAGCTGGGCCGAAGGGCCGCGTTTACCGCCGGGGCAATCAAGAAAAACCAATCAACAAGGACCGCGATCCCCCCCAAAAAAATGCGGGGCCATGGGGATATTTTTTTTCCCATCCTCCCTTTTCCTTTTTCCCTTTTT
>Ga0163217_1048265_pt1 | contig 12640 bp, 11 predicted proteins | sample SynspAceP_FD_185933 | JGI IMG/M metagenome (GOLD analysis project Ga0163217, IMG submission 185933) | Saline lake microbial communities from Ace Lake in Antarctica - Synechococcus sp. Ace-P (PacBio error correction) | ecosystem: Environmental > Aquatic > Non-marine Saline and Alkaline > Saline ... | reverse complement strand
TGCGCCTGCACTCGCATAGGGCGGGCGTGTACCTTAATACCTCACATTAACAATCGGACCCCTCCGCATGAGGCTCACCTTCGGGACTAAACTACTATCAGGGCAGAGGGGTTGTCACCCGGCCAGCCCCTGGCCCTCATTTCACGCCGATCTTCCGCCGGGCCCAAAAAACGGTTGTACGCGCGCAGGACTTCGAACTGGTGCCCGCGCTCGCCTTCGAATAGAGCACGGGTGCGTGAGCGCGATGAGTGTTGCAACCACCCGAGGCCGCATCTGGACCGTCATTTGGTGAACATTGGCCCACAAGGATCACCGATCACGCGCGCCGTTTGCAAGCTTGTCCAGCTCGTGCGCGGCGGCGACCTGACCTGAGCGAGAGACCTGGAGCGAGGAATCACATTATTCAGCCCCCACATCGTCTGAGATCGAGTCGATGCGACGAATCGCGGTTTTTCTTCTTCCAGCGTGGTCAGGAATATCGCGCAGGTTGTTTCGGCGCCAGCTGCACAGAGCATCGGACAGCCCACCTCTCGTGCGCGCATACGCACTGTGCCGGTGCTTCCTCGCCGCTGACGTAAATCGTTTTCAAGCCGTGGCGGCGAAAAATTGCGCGGCGGCCTGCAGCAAGAGTGTGGATTTTTCCGCATTGTCCGGATCCCGCCAACCACGAATGGCAGACCGGGGTACAAGGCCCGCACGCCCACCGCGGTCAAGCGCAATGCCGCGGACTAGGCTGCGGGCGGGGCGTGTCCTTTGATCTTGAGGTTGGTCACGCACCATCGCGCCGCCGCCGGCGCGTGCTCAGCGATTTACTGGCGACCCGGAGGCCCGCCCTGTCTGCTGGATCGTGTTCCACTCACGCAGCGTCACAGCGCCCGGACCATTTGTGTAGGTAGCACCGCAGGCGGCGCAGGAGAAGTATCGGAAGATTTAGCCATGCGTCTTTCTGGCCGAACAAACGAGCAACGTCAAAGCAAAACCTGCAAGATCACGCAGATTACTCTGCGCTTTTGGGGCAGTTGCACAACCCGTGAATCACGCGCCATATCATCGGCGGTCACCATGCGGTCGATGCGAAGCTTCTGGCATGATTCTCGCAGCATTTTCGGCGCGTAACGGGTTCAGCTGTGCACGCAGCAAACGCTTCTTTAAAGCTCGGACCTTCGTTGCAACCAAATGCTTCATCTCGGTGTTGATTACCTTTGGCCTGATCCAGACGCTGTTAACAGTTCACCTCTTCACTGACGCTCTTTTCAGGAAGTGCGCGCGCGTTCATCCCTTTTCGTCGCTAGACACGTCGCGAGCTCTCTGGAGATATGGCCTCATCTGTGCGCCGCAAATCGAGATAGTGCCAGTGCTTCAGTTGCAAGTTCGCTGCAGTATATCACCGACGGTGTGGTTAAACGCACTGCGACGTATAGACACGAGACGATTCATCGACTTCTCAGCGCTGGACGTAAGACATCATCGAACTCTGACGACATCTGAAGTACACTCGATCGTCTGCATCCGCCTATCTGCTAGCCGCACCAGCGTAGAAGCGCTGAGTGACGTGTCATTCGATAATTCCTAGATATAGAGTACGCAGAGTCTGAGACGCTCTTCACGAAAGGAGCTGTGCATGACTACTGCTCCTGGTCACGTGCAGAATACGCAAGAATGACCTACCGCGCCCAACCCAAGTCAACCCGGAGTACCTTTTGCATCCTAACGATGCACCGAACCAGATAATATCATCTGAAATCCGTTTGTGATACAGCTATGACAGTGCCTGATCGTAGCAGCTCGGAGCTCACCATATTCGCAGTACAGTCTTGTCGCCAGATCAGCATTCAGTTAATCAGCCCGCGCGCGCTACCAATCGTCGTTAGTACGTTCGACTATCCGCGATAGCGTTACCAGATTTATCACTGGATAGTGGCGTCACCGCGGGTCTCATCTGTTCGTTCCGGACCGTTCCTGCTTATTGCTCCGTTCTCAAGCCTCAAGAATATGTCCTGGCGCCGGCAAAAGGCGAAGAAAATAACTCTTGCCTACCCTTTTTCTTCAGTAAGAACTGCGACATCTTAACCAACGCCAAACTACCACTAACATATGATCACCGCACACGGACGCAATATAGCTGACGTGATCCCGTCATATCGAGCGCATTTGTGTGTCAGAAGGATACGTCCTATTCAACAACAGTTACGCGTCGCAATACATGCAGTCGTCGAACCCTCAAGAGCCCCGCCAACCGGTTCTCCATAGTCGCCTGACCGATCACGCACGAGAACCGCTTCTTTGTGACTAGTGACAACCATAACGACGATGCATCTAAATCGTCGCCATCAGCCAGAATCTTCCACCACTATCTGCTAAGCCCTTAGTAGGGGTCGCGCAGGTGCCCGTATACGACTAAACTAAGCACTTCAGGCCAGCCCGAGCCTCATATTACCGATATAGGGGGCACGCCAACGCATTATAAATAGCCGAACCGACACTACCGAGCTGTATACCACACTGTCTCCGAGGTTAGCCTACAATGTCATTATGTCAATAGCCGCTACAAGCACGCAGATCTTCGTCTATCCGATCCTGTCCACGTGGTCAGCACGCCGCAGGGCGTCAACTGACCGAGACCGGCTACCCGCATGACGCCCGAGATAACATATCTCGAGCAACCGACTAGTGTTCAAGAACGAAAAACTTCGCTTGTTAGGTGCAGTCTCGTTGTCGACGAGCCAGACGCTACGCCCTTATTGAACGTTGCAATCCCTTTCCGCATATTCCGGACACGATACATAGCCCGGGCCCCAAGCGCAAGTCAGCGAGCCTCAGTCTCAGCATGGGTCCAATAGCCCTGACAGGACCGCTCCCGTAATGCGAAACTCGCGGGATCTGAGCAGACGATCAACTTGATCTGATGCTTTGTGTGCCAGCCCCCTGCAGAGCATAGCGTCAAACGATACGGACCGTGTATATGATCGGTGCGACGGGATCACCAAATCACACTTGAGACACGCCGCAGTGAGGCGTCATCCGAAACCTGCTGTTCTCTCCTCGAGCTGCCCGTCGGCGCATCGCCCCGTTCTACATTGAAGCCATCCAATCACGCCGCGCGCGCATAATGCCTCGGGCCAGCCCAGATGAGTAGGCACCTGCGACGAGGACAGCCTCGGATGCGCATCCAAGCAGCATTCGCATGAGACCTAATTTGGCCTAGTCCGACACACACCCCAATGACACGGCACACACTACCCCCCAGAAAAATACCACCACATGTGCTGATGACAGCTCCAGGACCTGAGCCTCCGCTAAAGACGTACGCGACCCCGTCATTGATCTAGCATCACTCCGATCACTCGCCTGAGGCATGGCAATGCACCACAGAGTCGAGCGTGTGAACCAGCTGCCCAAGTACCGTTGCACGTCCACGATCGGCAGGCTCTCCACCTCTACGACGCCGGTCTCCTGGTGCCGCGATGACGGAGGGAATAGCTTTACAAGACATCTGTGGCGCCGGCCTCTCATCGCCGTGTCTCGCTTCGTCTGCGCAGCCCACATGGAGACGACCAACAACCAACCCACCCCGTCAGTGATTCCCGGGCCATGTGCGATGATCCGCAGCGCAGCTGCCGCTCCATACAGTCAGGGCGAGGACACTTCGAGGACGGTTTGTCCAGTTACCTCTGCCTGCATAGGCCCTCTAACGCCGAAACAACTTATGAGCCGCGCAAGGCAAGTGCCCTCGCCTCGTACCCGTTGCCCGATCAGTCTGGTCGAAACCCCGAAATTGACTGACAACCAGCTTCGCAGCTGCGGCAGAACGCGGCGCAGATCCTCACTCGCAGCCTCCGGCAATAATCCCACCTAAGACACACAGACGCATTAGCGCAGAGGCCCGTGAAAAACGGGCCGCCAAACGTACGCCGCGCAGATCCCGCCTCCAGCGCCCCTGTCTGTCCGTCGCCCGACACCCCCGCAACGAACCTTAGAATCTTGCGCGCCCTTTGGGCCTGCCCCACGTGAACCAAACACAGCGCGCCAAGCTCGGAGCCCCAAGCGCACTCGCCGCAACAAGTGAGCACCGCATCTCGCCGCCTCTCATCAACCGCCCCGGTTTTCCGCAGGAAGCCACGAAAGTTGTCACTTGTCACTTCAGCGCCGCTCAGTCAGTGCCGCCAAATGCAGTATGGATGGCTCACGATGTGCCGCACGGAGTTGTCGGCCTCTGGGTCAGACCGCATTTGTTTCGACCCCCCCGATATCTGCGCGCGACCATGTGGCACGCTCTCCACTCAGCAACCCACTATCCCCATGGCGCAATTGCCCAATTAGTTATCCGCTCCTCCTGTGTAGTCTGACACACCCCGCAGGTTATCACTCGACACCTGGATTCTGGGGCCGCTAAGCCCGCTAATGCAAACCTTCGCCATGATACAGCCTTCTGGCTTACCGTGCCTGCGGATTAGGCAGAGCTACCGCCATGCCTCGTGTCCACTGCAATGACAGTCTGCAACGTACAGCTCCACGCAATACAGGGATGGACGCAGCGCACGGTACATTTGAAATCGATGTCGACCATGTAGCAACAAAACTCATGCGCGCATTGCGTCATTTGCCCGTGCCCTCGACACTAACCGACCCCCCGAAGACATGCCATGCTCCCGAACTCCCGGCGCAGCGCATGAGTATACCGGAATCCGACAACCACCACCCGCGGTCGAGTATTCCCGGCCCAACGCACCGAGTATGACGCCGCCTCTGGGGCCTCGCTTGCCATCCGCCGGTCTGCGCGCAAGCTATGATGCTGGTAGGCGATCCAAGGACCCATACTCAGCTTCCATCCGCCCTCCATATCGCATCCCCGGTCTTGACGCACTGAAATAAAAAGCCAGAAAACGACCCTAGCAACCACGCTATGACCGCCCCCCCATGCACCGGCGAGGTCTGGTACCCCGCGAGCAGAAGAATGGACCAGCCCGGAAGCGACATCCGCGCATGCAACGCGTTCATGCCGTGCGCCACCAGACTGCAGAAAATAACACCCTGTCATATGGTGTCACAAGCCATGCGCGGACGTGGATCCTGCCCAACCTGACGCCGCGTTATCCGTTTAATACATTCGTATCTACTCAACGACCTATAGACCCGTAAATCGGTGCCCTGTTCCGGACTGTCCGCCACAGTCCCTGGCACAGAACCCCAGACTCCCCGCAGTTCGAAAGCCTAGTTCGTGGCGTCGATAGACCACACGATTCCCTATCCTGATCGCACAGCAAGGCTGCCTTTGCTTCCCACGTTCACAGAGTGAAACAACCGGAAATTCCTCCTCTCGGTGTAGCTCAGCTTGTGTCCTCGGTCCTGGATGAAATCCGCCTCTGCTTCGCAGATCGAAAGTCTTCATCTCCACTGAAAGTACGGGTCATCTGAATCGAAAACGCCCGATGTATAACACCCGTCGTGTGAAATTCGAGTCTATTTGCGAATCGGCGGCTACGCGCGGTGAAGTTTCACCAGGCGGCGGCCGATGTACGGTTAGAACGCTCCTGGATTCGTGGATACCCGATTCGCTTAGCCCGCGGCGCCAACACCGCCCACGCCAACGACTTTGGTACACAGCGTGGCATCAATAGACGATTTGACACCGGAAGCGCCGTGCTCACCACCCAGATCAATGCTTCGACCGCGGACTCAGGAAAGCGCGCACTTGCACATGATCGAGACCCCTGGGGTAGTCATGAATCACAGGATCTTTTTGGCGCTGAATTGCTTAAGGCGCACCAGCTATCGAATGCTGTACTATTCTGGCAGCCTCGCGCGAAACGACGCATGGTCCATTGCGCTTCAACGAAGACAAAGGAAGATGCAGCGAGAATTCGATACGAGTGAACCCGACCAGCGAGCCCGCTCCAGCAGCGTGACCGTTTGCAGATCAAATTTTCGAACCACGCCATCGCCCTCTGCACAGGCCGAATGCGCGGCAACCCTCCCTGCCGCAGCGGCATCGCCAAGCATCTTCCGCCCCAGTTCACACTCCTGACGTCTGGGTCTCACAACTCGCTCTCTCCAGTACTCCACCTCACACTAGGCATTCGTCTCGAATCACCACAGCCCCCCCACCGTCTATTAACAAATTATTTGGTGACCCATTGTCGCCCCCCTGCTTAGGTGCGCCAAGCCAACACCTCAAATGTCCGGACGCCAATCAGGGACCCACCCGATTCTATCCTTGCATGCTCGTCGAAATCTGTACAACACGCGTTCTGGTCGGTATGTACACGAGCGATGCTTTTCTCCCCGAAAAGCCACAACCTTAACTTGACGGTTCCCACAACGGACACAATCAACGGAGGTGCAGCTATGCCAAACAACATATCTCTGAAATAAGAGAGCCTATCGACTGCCATATGATGGCGCTCCTCAACGCCTATCAATGTTCTCGGATTTGCAAGGCGTAGCTGCAACCCTCGAAATCGGCGGGTTCTCTGCTTTTGCTGCATGAGCAGGTGCTTATCGCCTTGTCACTAGTTCGCTCCCCGTTGTTGGTTCTCCCGCACGATATATCGGTGCTGCCGTTGAGGGGCTCGCGGCTTTGCCAGACTGCTAATGAATACAATCTGCTCGTTTATGTTTTCACCTGGACACCCCCCAATTGCTAGTGCGTTATCTTACGCGTTGCTTTTTTTACTATCGATTTCCCGCAACGAACAGATACCTTGTGCGGATACCTTGGTTACGGCACATCCTGTGGCACTGTGGGACGGCTGCCGAACCAGCGGCAGACGTTTTAACCGGACCTGCAGTCGAAGCCTCCTGAATGCCCGAAGCTGGCAAGATGCGCGACACCCTAATAGTACATCATATTGTCCGTGGCATCACCACATATGTCGCTAGCCAGAGACTCAGTTATCCACCGCGTCTCTAATGTTGCGGATACGGGGCTCGGTAGAACCTCCCTTCATTTTCAGTACCCCGTGCATCTACAATTCATAGATCGACGGCAACAGCTCTGTTAAAGCGAGCAGAGACATCGCATCCATCGACGGAACAGCATCTGTGGCAATTCTGCGAACCCTATCTATGATCGTTGCGTCGTCATTGGCCCAAGCTTTTCTCAGACCCCCGCACGCCGTAATTCCATAAGCCCGCCGCACATTGCACAATTACGACACACCAATGATACCTTTCCCCGTCTCACGGTGAACAGCTCACAAGGTCTCGTATTTTGTCGATGTTCCAATCGCAAGCTGAAGATACTGCGCTGCCTTGTTGTTCTTCGTACCATCCATCCATTTTGCCCGCTGCCCTTATGGTCTCAAATGGTTAGCGATATGCCGATGCTCCGGTGTTGTGAATTTCCGTGCGCCGCCTGTGCTTTGGGGTGTGCTCGCGCTGATCGGCGGACGCAGCGGGGGGGTTTCGGTGGCAGTGGTGCCTGTAGGAGCGCGGATCCAACTGGCCTGCTGATTTACCCGTCTATTAAGTCGAACTAGCTTCTCGTTCGTCAGTTTCTCAGCAGCCACGCCGTGAAAACAGAACATATCGCTGAACTGTGGGCCCCCAACCACGACGGCGGTTCTAATAGTAGGCCGGTGAACGTACCACGATGCGAACAACCCATGCCCGCACCCAAGTCTCGCGGATCTATGACAGATAAATGGTTTTCCGACGTAACCAGCACCCGGGAATAGCGTTGAAGAGTTCCGAATCCGCGTGAATCGCCGGAGACTATCAACAATCAAGAGCCGAGAGCGGCGTGAAGCGATCTTATACATACGGATCGAATTCATTCTGATAACCGCCTTCGCCATGCTCCCGATCATTGGACCAAGAGCTGGTCGCCGGCACGACCGCTTTTGCCGCAACTTAATAACCACAGGCTCTGGTCAGAACGGCGTAGTCATCGGCTTCACGCGCAGGCAGTCGTTAACAACCGCTCCGCATGTGATAGTGAAATGCTCTCGTGCGACATGAATTCAGAAATTTCCTGACGTCCGTCCGTGCCGACCGTTATCACATTTAAGCCAAGCTTTATTCGAGCGACTCGTGCTTCATCTAAACACGGGATCACGAAGCTCGCCTTCAATGCTGTTACGGGTCGAGCAGTGCCAATCGCTCTGTGACGCTGCTTCCGATATCACCACCTCGGCGCGACCGTGACAGACGCTCCATCTCTCTTTGCCAGATCGCCATTTTGTCCAGCTCGGATCCCGGGTTTATTTCGCGTACTTCCCTACCTTAATATTCCGTCGCGAACGACGACACTGCACAACCTCGGCATCTGCGTGTCCCCGCAATCGCAACCGTTATCTCGCACGGCAGAGAACAGGAAGATCCGCTGCGTGGCGTTCCGTCTTCCGCGTTCTCCTCCCAGCCTTCGACCGCGACAGCTAGTTCAGCGCTGACCGCCGCTCCTGTGCAGTCGATTTATTGTTCTCGCCGTCTGCTCTTGGGAGACGCCCTGTGAAATCGTCGCGAAATTCTGTTTCACCCGCTTTTCGCCTTAAGCACTGAGCTACCTGCTGCCCACGTCTACGTAGTTCGGACAGCCAGATGGCAACGACGTTGCTTCAACACCGGTGCGTCCCTTCGGAGGCGCGCGCGTCAGCGGGCAGCCCCACGCTGGGCTGATGCTTTGGCAGGTGCCATGTCTTTTGATTCTCAGATCGATTATCACCGGTCCAGTGGCCTTTCGGGCCGCGACTATGCAGACGGGCTCCAACAAAAAATAGCCGGATTCGGTGTTTACGTCCCCTCGATAATCACCGGATACCGGATTCTGCTTGCGAGACAGGGATCTCGCTAGTCTTCGAACAGATCCGTGGCCAGCTGTTCGGCGCTCACTCTTCGATGCTTATAGAATCCCGACAAACCCCCATCGACAGCGCCTTCGTTGCACGTTCATGCAAGGTGCCGCGCCGAATTATAGCTATTGCCACTCGTTAAAGTGCGGCATGGTTCTCGCCAGGCGAGGTTATTTCCCCATCGCGGACGACCCCGCAAGCGATCAAAGGTCAGTACCGGGTTGCAACCAACCCAGCTTTTAATCTCAATCAATCAAAACCGTACGAGACACCAGACATGCCCCCATCCGTTGATTAGGCGGCGTTCTATCTCGTGCAAACATTCACGCATCGTAACGGCCTTTAGAAAGCTCTGAAAACGCTTTCGGTCTGCCTTGTTCCGCCAGCTTATAGAGGCTTTTTCTGCCCGACGATTTGTTCACGCGGCTCTTGATGCGACATCGACCTGTGCTGCTTTGCGGAAAATTGTCCGGCCCGCTGGATCAGTCACTGGACGCACCGCAAGATCATAGATCATCTGACGATAAGTCTACGCTACGGCAAAGGGGCACTGATCGCCGGCACCCGCAAGAACGCACAAGATAGCAGGCCCGCCAGTATCTTTCAGCCCTTCGTCATCTCCATGATACGCCTTGAGCGTCACGGGAGGCGAGGTTGTTTTTTGCAATCGTGCGGCAGCGAAATCTCCTTCGAAAATACGCGCCGTGACGAGGTCAATTTAGAATGCTTGGGGCCACAATGACGACGCCACGCCATCATAATATTCGTGTTCGTCAGATCACCTCAGCAACTGCTGTTCTCGCTTCGCATGGAATGCGGCAGTCTCTCTGCCGCTATTAACCGTAAAGCTGGTTTGCCGTCAGCTGACAATTTTCCGTTATCATGTACGGTGTCGTCCCACTGATAATGACCCGAAGCTTGTTCTACCGAGCGCCCGTTCATTCCCGCAATCTTTATAAAGCTGTGGATAATCCTGATCTCTGGGCTAGCCGTTAGCATATGTCGCGTGGCATTTGCACCACGCGGACACTATATATCCATGTGGACCTATTAGGGTTTTTCCGCGCATCTTCCAGGCTTCGGCGCATTTCAGGAAGCTTCGACTTCGCCAGGGTTTCGGTGTCAAAAGCGTTCTGCGCTTTTGGCTTCGAGCCAGCCACGTTCCCACCACTCACAGGCGATGCAGCTAACCCCGTGATCGCCCAAGGTCTTTCGGTTTGCGGGGAAAATTACACGTAGTAAAAAATCACCGCCGCTATGCGCACCTACGGTCGCACCCGTATCACTGACATCGCGTCGACAAAAGCTGATCTTGACCCGCCGTCGGCTGTGTCAGGTCTTCGACAAGCAAAACCCGTTGCCTTCCGTCCATTTCACCTCGATACCGGGCGTTGCGGCCATAGCCTTTGTGCTTTTTGCCGCACAATAGGTCATCGGCTAGAGCCATGCGTTCGGCCACCCATCGCCGGCAAAAGGAATTATCCCGCTAGTTCACCGCCCCGATTGATGTCAACGTCTCGAAACCGCTTCGCGCATCACCCGTCTACCGTCAGGAAATCCATTCAAAGGTAGGCGCCTGGATTTAGCTGTCGGATAGGCTGATCAGCTTGCGGCAGTCGATATAGGTTGGGCTTGGCAGACGCGAAAGCAAGGTAAAGGCTCTGCGCGTTGAAATGGACCCGCTTTGTTTCCGCACATCCGCGCAGTCAGCGCCCTTCGTCGAGTGGATGGTAGCTGGTAGGATCATGTCGTGCGTTCCTTTTGGGCCTCTGGCAAAGGCATCGTTGTTGCCGGCCCGTATCATAGCTGGCCGTGCAAAAATCATATTATTCGCGGGGTGGTCATCAGAGTTGACGGACCAGTCAACGGCATCAGAGCGATCAAAAACGGTTCGAACCGGCCCTTCAGTCTTCGCTCAATCATGATCGGATAAGTCGCCGGTGTCGGGTCAGCGTCATGTCGTATCATTCGGTTGCCAGCCCGTAAAAAATCTGCCCGTTTCAACGAGGTAAAGCGTTTCAAGATCTGCTCCAGCGCAGATCTTCCTGTTCGAACACCTCGCGAGGATCTACATGTGTTTGGTCGCGGATTAAAGCACCCGCGGCAGCCATCAGTGCACAGCTTGTTTCTCTCCGTGTGGGGCGCGGATGCGTGCCCAGAAAAGAACCGCGCATTCGCCGGAATTCGCTGCAGACGCAAGAGCACACCGGGTGGATCTCGCCGCATGATTGGCATAAACAGAAGTCAATAGTAATGACGCTTTATCCGTCCCGCGAGGATATGATTGCGATTGATCACAATGGGCGTTGTGTAGTGTTGCTGGCCAATTGCCTGTACTTTCGGTCAATACTGGCGGCGTCGCGGGTGGTGATGTTGCTCCATCACGACTTTCAGCCTGCGTGGCGGCTGCGGATCGGGTCAGCACGCGGTCGATTGAAACACGGCCTCGCGTCCGAAATATCAATTTCGGGGTTCAGGTCACCTGCCGTGGGTGCACAGGGCAGGCGATCTCGGGCCCACCGTTCAAGCACCGGGCCGATCTTGTCGAAATTGCGAGCCGCTGCAGATTGGTCGTTGCACCGGCGGGAAAGCTTGACCGCAGTGATCAGCGCTGCATGGCCGCGGCCACATCATCAGTCGGTGTCTTCGGTTCAGATAAAGCGTCATCAATGGCGTGAAACTGCGTTCTTCTGGCAGAGCGCCAAGGATGCCGATCACGGTAGGCTGCCGGCATTCCGCACCCGCGCACCACCGAGGCACAAAGATTTGCATAATGATTGCAGGGCAATGCCGGCGTATAGGGCATATACGCATTCCAGCATGCGCCGTCGCGCAGGTCAGGTGCCAGCATCGGACCGGTCAAGCTGAGGGTCGTGTCATGGCTCCCTGCTAGCAACAGGCGTGCGGGGCGCTAGTCTTGGGATGGCACTGCGCGGTTCTTATCGCAGTTATTCCCGAACTTTTGGGCGGCACTTCTGATCGCGTCAGCGTCGCCCGCATCACGATACGCGTTTCTAAGCCGTGTCGGCCTGATTTGTTATTGACGGCCCGTGCGAAGCGTGGCAGAGAAGAGATGCGCTCGTTTACCCAGCGACTATGCATCAGGGATTAAAAGTTTTTCGCGCTGATCTGCTCAGTGCTTCAGTTAGGCTGCAGAGATAGGGCGGTGTGATTCGCGACGCGCACGTGTCGGCAGCGCGCAAAGCTTGCGACGTTCAATCCGTCCTCGCGCCCAAGGTCAGCCGCTTCGACTGATCCAGTCTAGCCGAGCTTGGATTGCATGCTGATCCCATACGCGCCTGCGCAATTTTGGTGACATTGGGGGTAATATGAGGCTGGCGTGCTATCGCATCTAAGGGCACTGCTGGATCATAAATAACATTACGCTGCTCGGCGGCATCTAGGCATTTCGGGCCGCCATAGCGAACGGGATGGAGTAAATCTGTCGCGCATTCTCGATGAAACGAATTGCGGTCCCATTCGGCCACACTAGTGATCCAGCCGTTCCGCTTGCGGTTGAATTGCACAAACCGTGCGCCGTGGGCCGCAACAGAATAGGCCCCGCCGCATTAGCCACCCGGACCCGCACCGTAGAAAATCAACCCGGTCGAACGCCGTCAAAGAACTCGTTCTATCAACCGGTTCGAAGAACGCAATAGACATTTTTCGGCGGCGAAACCACGCATCCCCTTCGGAGAGGGGCGCTCGACACAGAACTTGCGACCAAGTTCTTACGGTAGACGACCATTTTCCCATCCACAAAGTGGATTGATGTCCCAATACGTACTAGTCCGGCCCAACCCGCCGGCGGCAGTACACGACGTCACTAAGGTCCCCCACGGTGATCTATC
>Ga0163217_1113900_pt1 | contig 12641 bp, 19 predicted proteins | sample SynspAceP_FD_185933 | JGI IMG/M metagenome (GOLD analysis project Ga0163217, IMG submission 185933) | Saline lake microbial communities from Ace Lake in Antarctica - Synechococcus sp. Ace-P (PacBio error correction) | ecosystem: Environmental > Aquatic > Non-marine Saline and Alkaline > Saline ... | reverse complement strand
TGGCAGGCCCGCCGAGCGGCCGCTATCTCAATATGGATCAGGATGATGTAGTTGCCAACCCGTCACGGGCGGTCGGGGCTGTAGAAGGAATAGACCATGCTCACCCCATCCTCGAGCAGTTTCCGTCAGGCACACAACCCGATCAAATCACGGGTTTGACTTTCATGAATTCGATTCACACGGCTTGCGGATGCGGTGTTTCCTCGATCATCGCGGGCAAATTCGAAAAACATCCATATCGCCTGCCAACAATTTCCGCAAGACGGCGTCAGATAGGTGCGAAAACAGATCCGTATTGTTCTTTTGTGGCCATGGCGACGTCGCCGTCGCGCATAATCCCTGCCGTTGGCGTTTATCCCCCGTTTTTTGGGCGCTTGGCCCTTGCTCGGGCTGGTAAGTCGGCCGTGATGCGCGCGGACATACAGGCGGCAATCGCGCAGACGGCGGTACAGCCATTCTTGCCGCCGCCGGAACCTTGCCCCGGACAGACTGTTGTTCAGCTTGGTTCGCAGACTTCCTTGTAGGGCGGTGAACAGCTTACGTTCCATCCACCTTCAAGATAAGGGCAGGGCTTGCGGTGCAGTGACATAGAACTGCGTGCATGGGAAGTGTATGGCGCTATGAAAAATCCGTTGTTGTTCGCGAAATCCTAAACCACTGGACCAAAACGCGCCAAGTTACAAGTTTGGTCAGTTCACGCTTTCGGCACGGACGATTCAGCGGGACCGTGCTAGGATCACATCCGTCAGCTTTTGGTGGCGCGAGGTAGAAAACAGATGAGGATGATCGAAATCACCTGCAACGCATCATGGCAACGCTTACGCTAATAGCCTGCCGTGTGCCAAAAAGGCCACGCCAGATCAAAGCGGTTCATCGCGTGCGGTGCGCAGTTCCATGCCGAACAGGCGGCATCCCCCATCGTGGGCGACCCGCTTGGCAAGCGTACAAACACGGTAGGTAAGCCCACATTAAGCATCAACAAACGGGAATAGAACAACCCGTAAACGGCAGTGAACGGCCACGGATAAGCACAGCTGGCAATCAGCCACCAGAAAAGCATCAAAATCAAACCCATCCATGAACCGTTTGGATCGGAATACCGCTTATAGTCGGGTCTGTCCGAATGGATCAGGGTGGTGGGGTCATCATGTCTCGTCCGCGTCAAGGGAGGGATGTTGTCCCCCCCGCAAGGCGGAGGGCACGGGTTGTCTTCACGCAAGGCTCAGCCTTTTGCGCACGTCGTCACTTCGCGCGACCGTTCGGCCAGAAACTGGTCGAACCTCGCCTTGTCCTTGGCGTCGCGGCAGCGGTCAGGAAGGCTCTTCGAAGGTTGGTTTGCTCTCTTCCGACGGGCAAGAGCGTATCGGCCTTATAGGCGTCAATGCGGGGCGTTTCAGTAGAAACGCCCGGTGGACAACGCCACGGCGGCCGTTTTCTGCCAAGACATAGATTTAACATGCGTTTGCTCCAGATCATTATAGGCAAAAACGCGAGGGGCCAAGCGCCAGAATGCGGATAAAGCCGACAAACCATGGCGGCGATCCAGGCACCTTGCCCTGTCGTCAAGAAAAAATCTCGGCACGGGCCCAGCAACGCGTTTGTGCCGCTTACGAGGGTGCAAGCTCTGTAGTCATCAAGTTCCCTTTCGGTCAGAGTGTCGTGGCCTGAACGCTGCGGCCGGTGCGTGGTGGCAATGTAAATGCCTTTCACATGACAGTAGATTCGGGCATGCTGGCCCGGCTTTGAAGTTAATGTAATGTTTTTTACATTATTTGGTTTTGCCGCGTTTGTGGGGCTTAGCACTGTCTTCCGCCCATTGACGGAAGCCCAAGTAACCAGCGATGCTAGGGCATATGCAGAACACTTTGCCAGCAGATCACCGCTGCCCCGCATTTTTACGACCGATTTTCAGGCGCAGAATGCGCGCGCGCGTTTCCTGATGTGCCGCCCGAGATCGCATCCCTTTGTTTGCGGGGCAGGGTCGACGTCCCTTTACCCTTTTAGCGTTGAGCAAAAGGTATGTGTCGTGACTGGGTGTTGTTCGCACCCTCGGCTTCTATCTCGATCCCGCTGTGGGCAGTTACCAACATTATCGACTGCGCAGGCGATGGGCCCCGACAGCTTCAAGCCACCTGCGTCAGCAAGCGACGACGTGCGTTAATGCGGGTGGCCGATCTGAGGCGCTGTCTGGACGTGGACCGGTGAATTGACGGATTTTCCGATCCCGCGACCAGCCGCGCTGACGGCAGGGGGGGGGGGGCTGAAGGCTCAGATCAAAACGCGGCAACTGCCCCCCCCCTGCATGACCGAGAGGATGGCGAAACCGGCGCGGGCATGGTCGTGACTTGCCATGGCAAGATGGCGCCGCGAGCTGAACTACTCCTCTGACATCGATTCTGATCTGCCTGTTTGACGAGGACCCGCTTGATTTCGGTTGATTTTCCACGACACGCACCGCATTTGTGCGCGCACCCGCGCCATGAGCGGAACGCTCAACGATCTCACCGGGCGTAGGGGTATTTGTCGCACCGACCGCGTTTGCGGCCCTGATTCGTGTACACCGGTCTGCATGGCGTGGAGCCGCGAGAATTACATTGAAGTCTTGCCGGACGTGGGAACGCCAGCCAATTCAAGGCGCGACCCGCGGGGGGATCTGCGGCGGGGATCAGCTTTCTGTCGGCCTGCGCCCCTTGTCTGGCGCAGCTCTGGACTTTGCCGCTATACAGATGCGCATGACCATGCGCTTGCCCATTCGCGAACACAAAGGCTGGGGCCAAGTTTCACTGTCAGGCCACAATATGAAGCTGGGGAACGCGGCGGCATCCGCGAGATCGATTTCTTTACCCACCCGGCCAAGTTGATGCGGGTGGGCGCGACCCTGACCTTTGCGGCGTGCGCGTGGGTACCCTGCGAAGCATGGCTGATATTGGCGAAAAGGAATCGGATTCCCGCAGACGCGGCCGAAACCTTGTGCACCATTACCGTGCGGTCATCGCACCGTCGAGCACGGGTACAAATGATCCGCGACGCGCAAAAACAACACGCTCCACAGTCCGATGAAGGCTTTTGACCTCTGCGCGATGATGGACATGGGATTTCTGCCCGCGCTGCGCAGCGAGCTTGAACGGCACTGAAGAGGTTCACCAATTAAACCGAAGGGTTTTTGCGGGGTCGTCGACCACAAGCCCTACACGGCTGCCGCCCACTGACGAACATGTCCTTGACGCCGCCGTTGTTGATCGTTGGCCTTTAGTATATTCCGCTTTGCGTAAGCGCCCAGCGGGGCTGAGCTGTTGCAGAGTCAGCCCGGCCTGCGGCACGGCTGGCAACGGGCCACCAAGCCGACCGAGGCGCTTTTTGGCCTTGACGGATTCTGGAGGGCTTGCCGGGCGTGCAGTTATTCTCTTGTTGAAGTCAACCCGCAACTGTCTGATTTACTTGGATTATCGTCAAGCGCGTCGCCCGCCTTGCGGCGTATCTGTCGCGCCAATTGCTCAGTGTTCGATGCTGTAATCGGCGGCGATTTCTTAGCGATTGGCCCGGTGAAGGATGGGTACTGCTCGAGAGCCTACAGAAAGCGTTGGGAGTGCCGAGGAGGACATGAGGCGCGGCTTGATACCTTGCCGTCGATGGGCAAAGGGAAGCACTTTCGGAATCGGTGTGCATCCCTGCGGCGGTTGCTTTGGATGCGCGACGGTGGGCGCAACCAATATGCCGATCTGTCGCGCGGCAGTTTTGCGCGAGGCTATGGCCCGTGGTGATCGACGAATTTTCGCAGGCGTCAATGCGGGTTGCCGCCGGACGCGGCCATGTATCTGGTGGGCATGGGGTCGCTTTGGTGCGCGCCGCCTGACGCGGCCCTGATCTTGATATGATTGTTCGTCTCGATTCCGCCGTATGTCGAAAGCTCTGGGACGGAAAGCGGCCGCTTGCCTCGCGGCTGTATTACGCACGCCTGACCCAAGCGATGATCACTGCGATGACCGCCCCGATGGCCCAAGGCAAGCTTTTACGAAAGTGGACATCGCGTTTGCCGCCCCTCCGCCACGCAGGGTCCGGTGGCGACCAGTCCTCGCCAGCTTGAAAGCTACCAGATTGGGGCAAGCTGGGTGTGAAGCATCTTGCGCTTTGAACGCGAGCGAATGTGGGGCCGGCCGATGGACGATGGCATGAGGTGTCGGGGCTGTGTAACAAGGTCTCGCACGCCCGCGCGACCGCGCGATACCTTGCACGAGGGTCTCGCCATGCGCGCGCGTTCTTGCCGCTGGCAAAAAGGCTTGCGGCGCATTTGGGACGCCAAAAACGGGCCGGGGGCGCTGCAGGATATCGAGCTATTGCGCAAGCGGGTGCAGTTGCGGCAGGGGACAACGGCGCGCGATATCGCCAGCGCATTGCGCATGACGGAAAACAGCAAAATATCGTCAGTGGCCGATCAGGCAGAGGTGTTGCGGCACAGTGAATATCGCACGTGGCTGGGCTTTGCACGGCCGCGCGCGGATGCTGTCACCGTCGGTTCTGCGCGAGGATTCTCTGGGGCGGCGGGGCTTGCCGGTTCTTGTGTCGCACGCATTGAGTCGAGACACCGAAAAGAACTGCACGACCATTTGACCCGGAGCTATGGCCGCAGGGCCGCGGCGATCAATTGGCAATGGCATTGGCCAGATTACGTTGATAAGGCGACAGGGACAGCATGACCAAAGGTGATCTGACGAACCCTAAGGTTGAGGCTATGAATCCTACCGCATACCGGGATCACGCCGCCGGAGGCGGTCGATCTTCGCGTGAGTTGGCGCTGACCTGCCGATGGAGTCAGACACCAAAACGCCTACGTGCGTTGCTGGATCAGGTCAGCCAAGAAAATCTGGATCACCCGGTGGACGACGGTATGCAGGAGGGGTTTGATCGGTATGGCCACCCCGCGGACGGGCAGTGGGGATGTGAAAAACACGTCCCCGAAGCTAGAAAATTACAAAATAAGACGCAAACGTGCGAAATAACCCAAATGTTGCCCGAGTTCTGACATTCTCCGCCCCATTCCCGCCTTAAAAGTGGACGGCATTACAATATCAAAACGACTGCACAGTCTATTCACCGGCAGCTTTTGAGGGGAATATGACATTCAAACCTGATTGATCGCTTTGGTCTGCCGCCGCTTGCCGTGCCGTTGTGCCCGGACGGGATATTTGCCAGCCCGGAATGCATGTATGATACATCCTCGTCCCGTATTCTTTGCTGGATTAACCTTAATTCTTTACCAGGCCGATTACGCCTGTTGGACTTGCCGTCATAATCCAGCAAACCAACGTCTTTTTACCCAATCATCTTTCGTTGTAAGCCAGAAGACAAAGCCTTGCTGCAATCGGCCGGACATCATCTGGCATGACGCAGCAAATACGATCACCGCGATTCAGGTCCGTGCTATCTTCGAGGCCGCAATCAGACAGGGTTGCCGTCACCGCATATGACCAGTTCCAGCCAACCACTTTGAGGGGAGGCCTTGCCGCTTCATAATCCCGCCTCAGGGTCTGCGACGGACGGTGCCATTGGCCGAATTTCATTCTGACCGTGGTTGGATTCGCGCAATGGCAAGGCGGGCTGGCGAGCCCCGTCAGGTCCACGGTTCGAACTGAAACAGTTTTGCCCGCGCCCATTGCCGCAAGCGCAGCCAGACAACACCGTGCTGATCCACATCTTGCCCGCGCGATATGAACAACAGCTGTCTACACCGGGCAGCTACAACACGTACGAAACTTGCCGCTTATTAAGCGAGTCGGCGAACTCTTGCGCTTCCCAACTGTGTGGACCGACTATGGAGAGGCGGAATATGACAACGCCCCTTTCCCCTCCCGCTTCGACCGACCCTTCCGATTTGCCGTGGTGCGCCTGTGCACCAAGGCCAATGAACCGCGCCATCCGCACGGTTTCCCTTGGGTTATGCCCAATGAAATGGTCACCGACCGACCGCACCAAAGCGTTGACCCCCGCAGCTCGCGTGCTGGAAGATAGCGCCCGTCAGGTGAAGGGGTGGTTCCGGGTGAACCCGACCTCCAAGATCTTCTGCCGCGATGTTGGACCAGAATTCCGGAAGCCGGTGGTGAACAAAAGCTGGTCGAGGCTTCATATTAAACGCGCCGTACAGTTGCGTTGACCAAATGTATGACGCGCCGTTTTCCCGTTGATCCACGCCCGAAGCCGACGGCTCCCCGGTGTCGTTGATCGATCGCTTTTTTGGCGATACGGCTCGTTTATTCAGCGAATGCCCGCTTGGGCCGACGTCCATATCGACGCGCTGACCGCGGCTGCTGGTCGCACAATCCGGCGTGCGCCACGTGTGTTGGAAAACAACGCATCGGCGGGAGCGCCAGCCTTGAAGGGTTGGACGACGTTAGCGGTGTGCTTGCACCGCGAGCGCCCGCGCCGGCAGTGCCCCGCTGCCGAATGAACGGGCGCACGACCTATATGGCAGACCTTACAGGCGGCCAGAAAAAACCGGACTGTTTTACGACAACCGCCCCAACCAGCCTTGGGCGGCCAACTGTCCAAGGGCAACGTGTTGCTGGATGTGTTTGCACATGTCGGGGCGGGTTCTCTCTGGCCCAGCGCTGGCAAATGGCGCAATCCTCTGCGGTTGCGCGTCGATGGGTCTTGCTCCGGCGCTGGGGAACATTGCCCAGCAGGGTGCCGATTGGGCCATGGGCGTATTCGGACCGATTGCGCACAGCGGGCAGGGGGATGCGTTTGATATTCTGGGACCGACCTGCGTGCGAGGAGTTGAAAAGAATTTGATTGTCGTGGATCCTGACCCGCCCGCATTTGCCCCGGCAGGCCTGCGCTCGAAGGCAGGGTTGCGTGCTATGAACCGCGTTTGCCCGTTTGGCAGCGCAGCTGTCGCAGAGGAGTGGTGTGGCTGGGCTTGTGTTCGTTCGCACGCCGTCGATCGTGACGCAGTTTCCGCCTTTCATTCCGTGCGCGGCCATGGTCGCGCAGGAGTCGAAAAGCGCGCGCTGACACGGTTTCGCCGACGTCCCGGGACCACCCGCAGTTTTGCCACAAAACTGCGAAAACGGGATACCTAAAGTCACTGTTCTATCGCGTCTGTGCGCTGACGCTGCGATCCTTGATCACGCCTGCGCCCCTATCCCACCGTCATTGCGTGAGAAATTGTGATGGTGCTGCGCGGGTCTGGGGTGTTTGAACCGCTTGGTCGGGCGCGCCTGTTGGAAGAATGGCGCGCGCCCCGCGATCAAGCTTGGCCGCCAGGCGAAAGCACAGGCCCGCGGCAGAGATCGCACTTGCTGCGCGCGCAATGGCCAGAGGCCCGAGGCCCCAAGCCCCGGTGTGGCAGCACGGCTGTATCTGCCGACGAAAACAGCGTGCATGTTGTGGCCGCCGCGATCACCGGCCATGCCGACAAGTTATCATGAACGCTGAACGCCAAGGAATTTATCCCGTGCCACTCTGGCCGAAGAATGCTTGCACGGTGGATCCGATAGCTATCGCACGGTGTCTGGCTGGCCAAGTCCAGAGATTGATCGTGGCAGAGTGCTGATTTCCGTTCTGAAGAAGCGCGCCGCCTACAGGACAACGCGTGGGAAATGCGCCCGCTGTTTGAAAAAAAGCGCGTTGCCGCGGCTGCCAAAGCGCTCGCGTCGGGTTCCCACGCGGATTTCAGCGCAGTCAACAGCACTTATCCGGTCTGCCGTTTTGGAATGACTAAGCAACCCATGCGGGCGACATTCCAGTGGTTAACTTTGCAGTTAACGCTTCGAAGCTTTTCGAACAAAGAGGATCTGCGGCGCGATGCCGATGCCTGCTTTGGTCAAAGAGCGGCGGCATAAGCATCCGCCTCGTATTTCATCGCACGCGACAAGCCCGTGCTGCCAGCAAAACTCGCAAGCATATTGCGATCGCAGATTCCGCCACACCGGGCATAATGCCGCCCCCAAGATCATCACAAGCGCAGCACGCATGGCGTTCTGGCCTGAAAAGTCGATATCCGCGCCGTGAAATGCCCCAGGGCGACGTGTTCCCAGCTCGTGTGCAATCACGCTTTGGCGAGCTCTTCGGCCGGTGACAGCACAGGATTTAAATTTCTCGTAAAAAGCCACGGGTGATTGAAGAATCCGCCCATCCGGGCGCGCAAGACCGTTGAACGGGGGCCACTTCGTATATGTGGACCTTGATCCGCGGCAGATCGAGTGCTTTCGCAGCTTAAAGTCATCTCACGCAGGGCCGTGGTCAGCAGCCTCGGTCGATTTCTCGTCAAGCATCTCTGCGTGTGCACGCCACGCAGAAAAAGCGGTACATGCAAAGCCCGAAGAGCACGGCAGAGGGACGAATGGGAGATGCGGATCATATGTTCCAATATGGACGGGGGCGGCGGGGCCTGCAAGGGTGGAATGAGTATTTGAGAAAAGGGTGAAGTGTAAGTGCAAGGGCCGCGGCGTGGCGCCGGCCTTGGGTCAAGGTCAGGACAGTTTCGCATCCATTGTGATCTCTGCGGTCATAGCTTGGAAATCGCGTCAATTTTCTTTGGCGGTTTTCAGTCCGCTTTCGAACTGCTTTCTTGCGTAGGCATCTGGATCACGCATTCTACACGAGGTGGATTTTCGGCCATCGTGAAAGACCGCCATCTTATGTTCAGAGAAATACGGTGGCTTTGTTCAATGCTGTCCGCGACCAGGTCGTAGTCTTCGAGATCAATTGACAGGGCCATGGAAAAGCAGGACGCATGGGCTGCGCCAATCAGCTCTTTCGGGTGTTGTGCCGTCTTTGCCCTCAAAAACGAGGCTGGTTGTGAAACATGTAAGGCTGGTCACTGAGCACCGCCAGTCTGGTGGAACCGTGGCCTTTGAGCCCTCCTTGAGGTACCGGATTCCATTTTGCGAGAGCCTGATTTCTTGATCATAGGAATTCCTCTTCCAACAATTGCGGGGTTTCTTGTTGAACGCGAGGCACGGTTGAAATGTTCCTACCGTATTGCGCAGCAAGATCGATTACCGCGTCAGCAGCGTCTTCATTCCGCGGCTGAGGCCTTCGAGGGTCATAGTACCATGGCATCCTGTCCAAAGATTTCCTCGCGCATGCACCATTTTTATGGATTGCGTGTAGGGCCAGATATTTCTCGGGATCGGGTTGATCCAAAGGTTGTGTTTCCCTGCTCGCGCGCGCGAGACAAGCCAGACTGATCCGCTCCGGCATTCCAAATGTTCGGATGGGCCCGCGGGATAGCTATCTCGATAGGGGACTATGATGACGTCGCAACAAAATACATTGTATCAGAAACCATACGGGTGCGCACCCACTTCCTGCATGTTCAAGGCTGTCGTCCAGCGGCGGACGTTTGTCGCGCCAAGACGCCTTCGTAGAGGGACATTTGTGGTAAATAGGAAGATGTTCCGAGGGTTTCGATATCGCGATTTGGCGGCGCACTGAACAGTTCTTCGACAGTTATTGATATGGCGGTCCATCGAGCCGCCGATGTCAAAAACAGCAAGGACCTTTGGACTGCCATGCGCCGGCTCGGGGCGGGTTTTCACGGGCCAGTAGCCCGTTGTTCTGCCGTGGCGCGGATCGTTACGCCCAGATCAATTTCGTATATCGCCCCGTCGGCGGGCCCACCGGCGCATGGTGCGCTTTTTATAGCGCGGACCGTTGATGTTGACGTGTGCCCAGTTCAACGGGATCGTCGAGGGTTCTTGAAATGCGCGTTTATCCCAGGACCTGACCGCGCGTTGATAGGCGCGGATTTTCAATTCTGGCCGATGCCGTTACACCTTCAGGGGTTGTAGCCATATGCGGCCGAAAGGCCCGAAGGTGCCCGCCGTTCCACCCATTTGTTGCCGCCCTGATGCCGTTTCTTTTTGGTTCCTCAAAGCCGCTTGGCGCGCGCAGCGTCTCCATGAGTTTATCAAAACCGCGGCGCGGGCTCGATCTCGGCGTTTGTCTTCCGCCGGTCAGATGCGTTGCAGCCATCTTTTTCCAGGCCATTCATGCGGATATCCACCGCCTCCCATCACCTCGTTCGACGGCTGATGTTCTAAGACCAGAGAACGCGGCCGAAAAGGGCGCGGGTCGAACCTTTCGATGTTGCGTTCGTTCTTTTGACCATACTGTACGTGCGCGCAAGATAATAGAACCGCGGTTCTACAGTCATAGGTCCGCAAGCCCGGGCCCGACAATTACCATCGAGAAAAGGCCCAGGAAACTCGCGCAATGGACACAGGCACCTATGGCTGGGCGCAGGGTTTGCTCAAAGAACGGCAGAAAACATATATTTACGCTCCGGTAGGACTCGCGTCCAGAAGACTGTAAGGTCATGCGACGACTGATAAAAGGCCCATCGCAAAAGCCCACCGCGTAATGGCAATATCCTTGCGGTTTCCGTAGCGTTTACGGGCGGTCAGCCCCCCCGAATAACAGCGCCGATCACGGCGAAGGAAGTATGACGGATCATTTATTAAACCCGTTTCCGCTATTCTATTTGAGCGGGCGCCGCTTAAGCGACGCGATCTCGCGGCCATTTTGGCCCGCACAGCCCAGTCAGAAGCCAATGTTCCGTATCCTGCCAGCCCCCAGGGGACTTCCAGCCTGACGGCCTTGCCCTCTGGCCTCCGCGCGATTTCCAGTTCGAGCGCTTCGGCACGCCTTCAGCAACAGCAGAGCTTGCTGAGCAAGCGGGATTTTCGGCAAGCGGGCGGTGTTGATATGGGCCGCGATCAGACGCAGGCGCTTTTCGGCACCGTCCCTGACCCTGGAGCACAGCCGCGTGTAAGCCCCCCAGTTGTGGTCGTCGCGCACTCCATTAGCCTCGGATGCCTAGGTCCGGTTACAAGGACCGCGTGTGCCCGTAGTGTAGAAGCGAGGGTTTCGGCCCACCCTTATACTGGTCAATATAGCGCTGTGCTCTCGTGTGCGGCCACACCTGAATTGCAAGGCGCGGGGCTCGTGCTGTCTAATGTGTGGCGGGAAGGCGCCGGCGGTGATCTTCCAGCCAAGGCGGTTGGCGCGGATCTTAAAATGGCGCTATTAGGCAGCAGTTCTGACGTTTGACCACTGACCGGCCGGGTGTCCAGAGCGCCTTGAACGCGGCGTTCCATTCGCGATGGTGTGGCCGTCTAACCGCTGTAGCGCTTGTCGCGGTGCCGCCGGGGATTGATTCGCGTGCAAAAATGCCGGCAGGGGCGTTGGCCACTTATGACCCCGTGTCATTGCCGGATCGCAGCGGCAGGATCGTAGTAGGCGCGTAGAATTGTCATATCAAAGCCGGTTAACACGTATGCACGTTGTTCGTCATTAAAGACCGGAGTTCCCGGCAGGCGGTTAGAGATCATTTTCAGCGGCCGAGGCTGGGCAGCTCTTTCGTGCAGGCCAGTCGCGAGACCTCTTTGAAGGGGCTGGCGTCATGCGGATGAAGCTATAGAGACCGCGGCTGCGGGATTCTTCAGCCAGACCAGTTGGTCAGCGCTGTGCGGCGGACTTTTCTTATAGTCATTCAAGGACTGCTGGACATTGGGAGCCCACGGAAACAGGCTGCTTGGCGCAAGCACCTTGCTGATGTGCGACGGCTGAACGGCTTCCGACCGTGATATTGGCTGCCGGGTTTGGTTGTCGGGCTGATGTCGATGCGGGGGCCTCTTGCCCGCAAAACGGTTCATCAGCGCGGTCAGTCAGGGGCGAGGGTCGGCGGCGGCGCACCGATGTACGCGAACGCTGACGGGGCCTTCGAAAAACGGGTGAAAAACAGGCAAGCTCCCTTGCCGCTTTCCATCGGGAACGACAGCTCGATTGAATCAAGTGAACAAATCGGTTGTTGGATCGAGGCGGGGCAGGGGCCTGGTGCAGGGTGAACCGTTTCATCGCGGGCAGGGAGACGTCGAGAGCGGCTCCATCGCGGCCGCGGGTGAAACCACACCGGGGTGCCGAAAGGCCGGAACACAGGCACTGACCGCCTTAGCACGAGGGGCGAACAGAGGATCTTTTTCATGGACGCGCCCCGCTGCGGGACAGACTAAAGACCGTTCGGGCGACTTTAACGATATCCAAAACCGCGGGGGCGCACGAAAACAGTGCGAAAAAATTCATATTCATCATAAACCTGACTGCCCTTTTGACTGAATACAAGGTTTTTTCGCCCCGCTATCCCGACCATTCTAGGGAGCAAGGCATGTACAATTTAGAGAAAAAAAATGTTAAACAATATAGGCAGGCTGTACCATCCGTTTGGCCGGGAACGTCCACAAAGTAAAAGCTACGCATCGGGCCGACATGAAATAAACGGGGGCGGTGGAAAAATAGGGATCGATTTTAGGGCGTCCAGGGCGGCGAGGGCTTACCGCGGGGGCCCCTTTCGGTCCAACTTCTTGGGCCGCCGCGGCCATAAAAGGGCAAGCGTTCAAAACAGATTTTGGCACATTTCCTTCGTTTTTCAGCAAACGCGCCGTGTGCAAGCTTGGGGGCAGGCGGATTTTTGGCCGTCTTTCTTCAGGTCGGATGCGTTCCAGATCTTTTCGGGCCAAAAATAGGGGAAGTTTACAAAACCAATTCAAAGGCACTTTTTCGGACCGTTTCGACGGGCTTTTTTCTTTTTTCAGGCCCTGTTTGGAATCCTTCTCTTTTTTTTTTTCCCTTGTCGGGCCCAA
>Ga0163217_1095862_pt1 | contig 12641 bp, 9 predicted proteins | sample SynspAceP_FD_185933 | JGI IMG/M metagenome (GOLD analysis project Ga0163217, IMG submission 185933) | Saline lake microbial communities from Ace Lake in Antarctica - Synechococcus sp. Ace-P (PacBio error correction) | ecosystem: Environmental > Aquatic > Non-marine Saline and Alkaline > Saline ... | reverse complement strand
AAAACCATTTCTGATTCGGAGTAGACCGGATTGCACAGCTACGAACTAGATTCATTAGTATTACGTATAGCTGAATCAACTAATAAGGTATTACTATACTTATTTTTCGTATATGTGCTCCTTAGTGCGTTGTGCTGTCAGATTCCATAGTTTCAAAGCAGGCTCAGACTGCGCCACTTCATCTTCCAGTTTATTTACGCGCGTTGCTCGTGAGCTCTTTCAGTCGTTTGCTTGTAGGCGTCGTTCGGCCAAGTTGAGTGTTAGTCTCAAATAGAGGTAGCTATTTCGCTGCATGTGCTATGTAGCTTCTAATTTAGCCGGGTCAGTCTTATAGCATCCCTTTGGATCTGTGCATCATGTTCTGTTAATTCTATAGGTTGCCTAACGCACTCACTGGCTTGTCATTGGCTTGGTATTTCGCTTGCTGTTATTTGTTGGCTTGTGGCGCGGGTTCCGTTGTAGCTAGCTCCGAGAGCATCCGCTTTGGCGTTTCTCAGAATTCGCTGGCGGTATGCTGGCTAGTGTGTTAGGTCTTCCCATGTGGTTGCGTTGCAATTGCTGCGCTGTTCTAATAGCTATCTTTGAGTGGCTATGGGATTTCGATTCGTGAGGTAACTAGTGTACCACCCTTGTTTCACAGTAGTTGTAGATTCTTCCCTCATACCCTTCTTTGCGTTACGTGGGTATATAGCGACTGCCGGGCACGTCTCCTGCATTTAAGCGCAGCTTCTTCAGTTAAGTGAAGTACGCTTTACGCTCTGCATGGGCTCGGTGCAAGCGGTCTGGTCGAATTATGCTTGCCCTGCTTGATTACCTGCGTTTTGTATGTTGAAGGAGCATCCCGGTAATGAAAATTCATCGATTCTTCTCCCCTGGGATCCCTGTTTATAGTGCGTAGTGCTCTTTGCATCTTCAATTTTCTGCGACGGTTCACGCATGTATCTCTACTATCGGCTTGCTCTCCGCTGTCTGGTACGTGTAATTACTTTTCGTAATCGTCTACGAACCAGAGGTTCCTTCACGGGAGTACACCGAGCCAGGGTCATATTAGGGAAAACTTTTGCTGGGGTTCTGCTGTATCAATGGATACTGGTTAGTGTGCCAGCTCGCCATTCCCAACCACGCATCATGAAGCCATGAAATTTAAAGGTCGTCAGGGGTGTCCAAAGGAAAACGTACGAGTTTCAGATGCTCACGGTTTCGGTTAGCTCCGTTTTTCCTGTTTCGAGTTCAAAAATGAGTGGCATGTGCGCACCCATTGTTTCAACCGTCGGAATGATAGTCCCATTATGGGAGTGTTTCGGTTAGTTAACGGAAGGTACTTGTACGACGTTTTGCTGGATCCTGGGATCGTTGCGATATCGAACAGACATTCGGTATTTCTCTTTATCTAATACGTTCTCTTCCTCCATTGCGCTGCCATCAGAGCGGATAATATATTTAAAGATTTGCCTTCAGGAGTTCGTTACGATTCATTTCCGGGTACTAGACCTTCGTTTCTTGCTTTCGAAGCGAGCTCTCTGGGTTCCAAATTACAGGCGGGGATATACCCCTATGAAACTACTTGTTCTTGCCTAGAAAGTGTGTTCCATGTTTTACGTAACGTATGAATGAGCGAAGATTAGGCTAGTTATAGTAATAGTACCAAGATAACATCGCTTTCACTGGGTATGAGAGGATTGAATCTAAGTTTGTGTGTTTGATGAATGCGTTCATATAGTACCTCTTGTTTTCGATTGCCACCAATGATCTGACCGCCCTGGCCAGACTATTGAGAAAGCAGTTCCCAGATGATTCATAGCTGCTATTGTTTGCATCGGCTCTCGTTAAATCGTACAGTTTATGTATTCTTTTGTTTTTTACTCGATTTCCTATCGGCTGTTAGAGCGTACGGTACAGTGGTCCATTAGCGCTAGCGGTTAGGGAGGTTTCGCCATGTATGTCACTGCTATTAATTTACCCATCGTGGCATCCGTCTATCTCTCTGCTACTTATTCTGAGTCACATTCCTGAGCCATAATAATCGAATTGCTCGCTATATTGAGTTGCGTTTCGTCGCATAAATCTCCCCACACTGATGTTTATCTTGTTGGTTTTCACTTTCAAAAGTAAATAGTTGTAGTCATTTTATGCTAGAACCTGCCCTTTTACTGAAAACATCATGTTTCCGTTGTGTCATATCAGAGAGGTGTTACTCATAGTCTCGGTGAGTACCTCCATTTCGTGCTTTCCGTACATGCTTTTCAACGGTTGGCAGATCTAATCATAAAATTAATTTAGTGCCTGTACTAAAGGCGGTTTAGCCTTCCATTGTTGCTGGTTGTTTCCCCGTTATTTTTATATCAAGTATTCCCAAGATTGATCATCCTGAAGCGTCCATTGTTGATGTCTTCTGGCCACTGTAGTGTATCATAGGTCTATTATCTGAGTCCATCTCCGGTAGAGCTCTCCATTGTCAATCGGCTCGTGGGTGTGTTAGCATCCGTTAGGCGACTTCGGGCTTCGACATAGAAGTCACTTTTTCCGTTCCCAATCTCGTATTTCCGGAGTGTGATCATCTGAGCTTCATAGCGGCATACAATAGAGCCTGTATTCTTCCTATCGTATTAGTACTGTAATGATCGATTTTCGGTTATTCCGTGTGGTTTGTTGTTGCTGGTGCTGTATCACCCATTTACCCCCAATGTATGATAAGATAGACGTGACTACAGAATAGGAAATTGGATCTTTAGACTACTTTGTAAGTGTTTCCTTTGGTATTGTTTTGTGTTGACAGTATCGGATTATTAGATCATAGGATAAGTGATGTTAGACCGTTTTATTGGTATAGGAGCTTTGTATTTAGAATTGAGCTCATCAGTTCCGCGAAGAGGTCGTATTCCTTCCAGTGGGGCCGATCTAAATCATCGGTATTTAGTGTAAGTAGTAATGATCGAGGCCGATTCTAATTTGATTTCGATGAATTCGCAAGCGTCTTTTTATCGTATATTTATAGGTGTGTGGATATTAGTTGTACCACTAACTATCGTGTGGTTTGAAATTAGGTTGCCCCAACTATTGTACGCATACTCGTTTGCTAGACTTTGGGTCTTCCACTCGAACTAGGTGCCGCGTTAGGTCGTTAGGCAAAACTCTGTGACAATCCCTCTGTTGTTTCTTAGAGTTTATCTCCTTCTATCACTCCGCTTGCAATGGTCCTGCCCCCACGTTGGTGTGGTAATGCTTTGTTACCATCGGATCTTGCTTGTGTTTTTTAGGGTTATTGGAACCAGGTTTTTAGTGGTACACTCCTGAGCGTCGTTGCAAATGGTTGCTGTGGTATTGATCATTAGTAGCGTTCGCTGGCACGGCTTTACGTTTGGTGTCTTTCTGGCAGGGTGCTTTTTTTTACCGCCAAGTGACTGGCTTCGTAATGGGTGTGGAGTAGGGCGTATTCCTCGTATCTGTTCTTGTGTTTTTTTTTGGGGGGGGTGAAAAACATTTTCTGTAATATCATAGACCGGGTCTGAAAGAATGGAATCACCAGGCGTAAACTATTCCCACTTAGCAATCCATCTGTAGATCCTTGGAAGGAGGCCGCTGTGTTTCCAGCGGTTCGAGGACACACTTCTGGTAAACCTGTTCATGTACAGCGTTCGTGGCTATTACTTTTGTTACCGCCGTCTTAAGTTGACGTCGTGGAATTTCTTACCTAAGCCGTCTATGTAGAAATTGGGATGATTGATTTTGCTTACTAGGTTTGCAGATAATATGATCTCATTTCCAGTTAAGCGGAAACTGAGGAATCAATTTTCCTAAAACCTTTTTGTATACTATTGACTTTTCCGTCATCCTCATTTATAGAACCATGCAGTATATTTCTTCTCCAGATTTCTGAGTCAATGTTCTGATTAGTGTGGTGCATCTTAAGGAATCAATGGTACGTTAATTACGATTATGATTTTATATTGAATCTGGAAAACTATCGAGGGTGTAATAATACAGCGATTATTAACCCTACTATCCTAAATTTAATATTGAGGTTTTCCAGCAGTTGTTTATCAGGAAAAATCTCTCGTACAGTTAATACGTTTGTCCTAGGATTTTAATGTGTTGATACTTCTCCATTAATACCCATTTGTCAGTTTTTCTCAGCATATTGAATATTAAATTCATTTGGACATACACTACTCCACCAGTTGTATGATGAAAATTCAGTTGTTATAGGATACAATAATGGGATTTTGCTCTATTTGTTTTGGAATCGAAGAATTTAAAAAACTCCCGCTATTTCACTAGTGGAATCCCGATAACCATTGAACGTTTACAACTTTGATTAGTCTTTTGAAATAAGCGTTATAAACTGTACTAGATAAACTTAGATTTCTTCTTATTATTATAACTAATTTTCACTTTCCTAAACGGTCATATCGCTAGTAAATAATCATCTCCACTCTTGGCTAATCAACTATATAGTTTCCGAGGTTCCATTTGACGTTGAACGTTAGATAGAACCATTATACCATTTCAATCCATCTTGTGTAAATGGTTAGTTTGAACCAACATAATATTTCAGTTGGCGTTTAAATTATTACATCTGGAACTTCTATGGGTTTACCGAAACTATTATATTTTGCATTTACTACCGTAATATTTGTATCCGTCCAGTATTTTTACTCTAGGAAGCCACTACCAAGGAGCATCCACTAATATATCATCAGGTACAACTTTTACCAAGTCTGCTGCTCCATTTTTTATGTAATAGATTTATTTGGCTATAACTTGTTAAAGGTTATTCATTTGTGTTCCGTAAGATTGGATATGTTATTTTTCTGAGTTCCGGTGTTTTCTGAAAGGACGGGTCTTTTGCTACCAAGTCTCTCCGTTATAGTAATGAATCTGTTGATTCTCAAGTTGATTCTGAATTATAACTCTTAGCGAGTGACTGGTAAATACATCCAGTCTAGTGTATATATGATGAGATTTATTAATACCATTAGTCATCATAATAGTTAGTACTATGGTGGGTAGTTATGTTTTTCTCTTCTACACTTATTACCTGTGGTCAGATGTCCTCCTCCGATACGCTCTCTCGATATATATATATATCGGTACATCTTTTTATAGACTTCTATTATTTAAGAGTACCTCTATTTCTGTAGGTATGTTTTCTCTTCTCGATCATATTATGTTTTTTGCGAATTTTATCTGTTGTAACTTGAGGTCTTCCGTCACTTCATATAACCAATATTGTACTAGATAATTCCAATTGAAAAAAATGAGGCCGTGGTGAGAGTCATAAAGTCACAACCAACTTCAACGTTGATTGGCACTCCATATAAACGTCTGAGATGTTACTTGGAATAGGTTTGCTCAATTCTACACTTGAAGCCACGAGCTTATTTGTAATATTAATCCTGTTTTATTTCTCATTTGCAGTTTTGAAACACCCATAGATTAATAAGTACTTAGCCGCACTTTTTAGCCTCCTGCTGCGTTACTGACTCTGAGACCAAATTCTATTTATCCGGATGCGGTATCTCTATATTGAAATAGATATGTAGATATGTCGGTATTTAACTTTCTTAAGCATTGAGCTTTTAGCTTCAATTGAGGTTCTATTCGTTGAACCTTGAATATATAAGTTACACTGTTATCTCCATTGCTATAGCCGTTGGAAATGATGCGTATGGAAGCTTCCATTTATATATATCCGCAGAATCTATTCCTAAATCTTCATATTGCATGTGTATCCCTGATAATATTCAATGAAGTCCATGGTAAGATTTTTCTCTTTCCGGGTAGATTTAAATTCTTGTCCATTTAAAGACATTCTCGTCTCTGATTCGTGTGATTTATGTAGCAATATAGCCAAAAACAGCTAACCGGATAACTTCAAATCCTTAATTCTTTTCTTTTGCTCCGTATTGCATAAAACTATTCTACTCGACATTGAGCTTAATATACAGTCTTTTTTTTCGGTATTAAAGTGAGTTCTTTAAATTGAACTAATAAAAATTATATAATATTCGTGGTGACTCACTTTGGTAAATACTCCTCTCTCTAGCTAGTTGTATTTTATTCTTACTTTTATAAACTTTTGATTAATCACTCTATATCTCCTATCTATGTTGGTTGTCATGTGTTATATTATTTTCTCTGCCTTCGCGTGAGTAGTAATTAAGTAGCGTTAGAAGGTATTAGTTTGATGAATGGCAATTAGTAACTTTTTGGCTGTGATGCTCGCTTCTATGAAGTCAACCGGTGAGCATGTTTTTGGATAGGTCCACTGATGGACTTAATCACCACTTTTAACTTTCTTTGGTAGAAAAAGAAATATTTTATCCTGACTATCTGTAATAGTAAATGTTTTGATTAAATGAACGTATTTGTTTGGTATTGGGAACTTTTATTTATTTGAAGATTCTTGAATCGAAGGCCTTATATACGAATTCCCAAAAGTTGTGGATACTAACTTAAAAATATCGTGGTATCTATCTCGTCCGCATTTTTTTAGTAGGTCACTCTCGGTCCTACTTCCGTAATCTTGCTAAAATGTTTTTCCTTTTTTGTATAAGCCATCCACCTGCTTATACATCAGGTATCCAGAGTTTTCAAAGGACCAAGATAACAGTCTGCTCCAGAATCACTGAACGGCTTCTGCTTGATATGTGCCACCCATCCTACCCAACACACTGAATACCGTAGTCCGTACGTTTGATTAACGCTTAGTTAATTGGTGCTCTGTGATATCTATGCGTGATAGTATTGGAACTCAGATATGAGGGATAGGGCGGGTATACAGTTCTTATTAGGGAATCAAGTTTGGCATTTGTTCAACCCGCGTATACCGATGTCCTGGCTTACGGGGAGCCAGAAGCAGAATACTTGGCTGACATATCTGAACTTTCTGTAGGCGTTCTCCACTACCACTTTCCATCCTTACTCATCCTGGCAGCAACTCTGAGCCCATTAAATTTGTGCGCACGCGCAGGTGTTATTACATACGTGGAATGCCTTAATCGACGTCTATTTGTAGCTCTTCATATACTTACTTTTTGAGTTCTGTAATTGTTTCTATCAATAATACCAGTTCGTATAGATCAGAGCGCTCTTTATTCACTCATTGATTTTCATATGCTCTATAGTTCTTTATCCTATTTTCTGAGTACATTATTAAGACCCCTTAGTGTAGTCTAATAAATGTGGCAAAAAAGCCAGCGGAAATTTTGTAGCTGGACTCGAAGTTGACATATTTTTTGCCTAAAACAGCCCAACCAATGGAGTGAACTCCCTGAACTGTCGCATGGTCATTCAACGCTCCTCTACTATATCGCGACTCGTAATCTCAGGAAGAAGTGCTGCAATCTACTGTGCTGCAAGCTGTCATACTCCGGGATCTCTGTACGCATAAGCGTATAGATATACGTATGTGCTGCATCTAGTAGAGCTAGGTACCTTTTACGCTAGACGGCTAGGTGATATATCGCGTAGCGTGCTCGCTCAGCTGTCGATATATATCGTGTAGGCATGTTCACTATCGATAGCGCTCTATACATAGTGTTTTGGCATAATACTGAAGGATGTGTTATCAAGATGCATCAATCTCCTTAGTAAAACAGAACCAATCATATACATTCTATTTATCCGCGCTCGCCTGCCGCGACTACAAGAGATTTCGATCTTCTTCATTGGCTTTTGGGGTCTACTATACAATAGAGAAGAATGCTACCAGTGAAATAAGGAAGCATCCATTTGTATCTCGACTAAGGTACATATTTTTCGGAGCAGGGCGTGCTTAAAAAAATGAGGTAGCTTCCTACAAGTTCCCTATGTCCGCTATGAGTAGTTGAGTAATCAACTATTTAATCGGGAAGTAATGGCTCATTCCCTCTTAATCACTGCATTTGTGTACCCTCGTTATCAAAGTTCATAATTTTGAGGTGGCGAAGCATTACCCGTGGCCGCGCTTTCGATTCAATAGTGTATCGCTCTCGCGCCTCGTAAAATTTTCATGTCAAGCCATCCGGTCAAATCGTTCGCATAGGTTCGTATTCCAAATGATGCACTTTTTGGAGAGTTATGCAGGATGGGCGAGTTTGTGTCTTGCCTCGTCGTTTTTGCACCGGGTAGTTACGTTTTGATACAGCGGAACCGCAATCATAATTAACTATCAATTTGGCCCGGACAATGAGTACTCGGTGAGGGACTCTTTTTTCCATTTTGTGCGCCCGTTGTTTCATGATCAGTTTTAATTTGGTATTAACGTCGTTGTTTTGTATGCAGAATGACGGGGTTTGAGCGATCCTTTGCACGAGCTTATGTAGTTAAATCGCTTTTGCCCTTTTGCACAATTAAGATGCTTGCCGCAGTTAATTCCGCCTTCTCAAAACTCATGAGCGCCTAATGGATTTCGCACTATTTGTCGTTTTTTGGAGCTGAACGGTGGGATTGATTTTCTCTAGTCATTCGTATTTACTAAAAGGATCTTTGAGGCTGCTTGACCTATGCTTTTTCTTCGGACGTGTAGCTCATCAAATCAATTCGTTCTACTGCTGGATACCGTTGCTTGACCGGTTCATTCCGAGAATTGTGCATTTTCTCCCAGTGTAGCAACTACCACCTCCCAAAGTTCTCCCAAGTGTTGTTTCAGATCTTTCTAGGTCCTCTTTGGGTGTTCGAGGGTAAGTTCCGTACGAAATTGGATTCTCGGGCATTTCTCTGCTCCAACATTATTCATATAGCCCACTTGCTCCTGTTATTATGAACCGGCCCACTATGGTGTGCCCCAATTCTCTGGGAGATATTCGTTTCTATAAGGCTTCTTTCTTAAGTGGTTGACTTTTTTGTTTCCAACCAAAACTGATGCCTTCATAGAGTTGTTCATGTATGGAAAACTTCTCGCGTTCAAGGTCAACCCAATTTTTTGCCGGTCTTTAGTGGTCCGTTGTTTGTATTCTAAACCGTGAGTGCTCTTCCAATTGCCCATAATGCGATTCGTCATTTGTATACCAAGATCCGTATTGCTTTTCGAGAATTCCACAAAAGAAGATAGATCTAAAAGACATCCAAGAAAATGTATAATCCTTGCCGCTTACGGACTTCCATATGTTACGTAGGTTGTATTAAATTGATACATTAGATAATTCTATTTCAAGCTTATCCTTCCAATCGAGTTGCGCAACTAAGTCGGGAACTGGTTCGAGTTCTCTATTATTTCAGTGGGTGGTGCAGCTCTTTTCAGAATGAGTAGTGCTAGGCTCTTGTGGAACCTTTATTTAGTGATTTCTCAGCTGATTTCAATCCTTAGGTACGAAGCTGCTCTTAGAGTACCTTGTTGGTGTATGATATTGCCACGCTCATTAGCATCATTTTTCATGGACTGGAAACTATCATTAATATTGGAATCTGTTCTCAACATGCAAAGATGTAAGAACGCTTGTTTATTCCGATACCTTTGCTCTAAATTGGCCACTTGTTCCAATAGGCCGTGCTTTTTCTGGCGTTATTCTCAATTCTTATTCAATCTGCCATGATCTTGATTGCTTTCTACTATCCGGTTCCCACTACTTTCAAGGAGTAAGCTTACAAGGGCAAGATGCCAGAACAAGAGAAGAATCCTATCGAGCGTTCTTTTATATATGTATACCCCGGTTCTTACCTCGTTTGTTCTAAAGTTTTTAAGCGATCTGTCTGGATATTAGTTTGTAGCGCTGTGAGTATGTGTCTGAGCTGCATCAAGCCTTTTTCCTTCCTGGATGATTGTACATATAGATCGTCAACTGTTCTTATCATACCCGTTCCTTTCGTTATAAAAATACAATGGGAATGATGAGCGCCAAATCTGTGGACGCGTTTCCGTTTTGTTGGATGGAGCTGCTACTTATCAGCGTTAGTTTGCCCTACCGTAGTTGTTCATCGATTGTGCATACCTTTATCAAAAAAGTACATTTTTTGCGTCTGGATAGCACCGCTGTGAGTTTCTCAAATTGGGTGGATTCATGATTGGATTATATGTACTTATTAGACCTGACCCTAGGATACTTGGGGCGCGTGTGTGATACGATTCAATTAGTGCTTGTTTTAATTCCTGTCCAATTCCATCTCTTAGAACTTAAATAGCTCGCGTTTTTCTCATTTTTTTTAATAAGGTTGGTTGTATTAATTCTGATCACCTACACGCAGCTCTATCTCCTGTGCGGGTCCATTGCTCCTGATTTTCTTCTGGTCTAGTTGGTAGGTATTTTCTATATGCACTTCAAGACGCTTCTGATACGCTATACGCGTCACTTTATGGGCATCGCGGATGATCTCTTTTAGACTGTTTCGGTTGTTCCTTTAGGATCTTCTTATTTATTATTATACTTCTACATGGATTGGGAAGCGGAGTTTATTATCTTCTAGCATTTTGCTAATTTCAACGTATTGTGTACTTGATATGGTTAATTCGATCCAACGCCGTTGCCCTCGCTATTAATAAGGTAAGTTTTTAGTGCTAGCGGCCTGTTAGATCCCAGTATCGAGGCTCTTTCGGATGTTGGTGTTCCTATGGGATTATCCGGTTCCATGCCGTTTAAACAGTGGGGTTACCAGTATTAAGCCTCTCGTTCATCGACGCTGGTTTATTTTGTTTAATATCCGATGGGAGTCAGTGGAATATGTACTAGAATGGAACCTATATTTCTGGTTGCACTTTCTTGAATGCTCCCAAAAGATAATAGTTTCTCATTTTAATCTACTGGTAGAGTCGTACTCCTGTTTGATTGTGGGTGAAATCCGTTAGTCTCATCGGGTATAATTTAGGGTGAATTCGCGGTACTTCACGACGCGCTCGCACGGAGTGATTTCGGAGTAATTGTTCATGGATTCGATCCGTTGATCTTTGTATAGTACATTTGGTTGGGGGATTGTAGGAGTCCCGTTGAGTTGAGTAAGTAATACTGATAATATAGATGAGTTAGTTTTCTATATGCCTGCTTATGAATTCAGTTTAATTTGGCAGCTGGCGAACCCGTGCCTAGGCCTTTTGATCTAGGCATGTTTTTGTGTGAAAATTATTAGCCCATTGCTCTAAGTTTTGATCCAAGTTGTTCCCCTCAGGAGCAGAGGGTTGTTTTGAGCATCCCGCTCGATCTTGAACCGTACCTCCACTGGTTTTGCTTCTTGCCAAGAGGGAATATAAAACCCGAATTTGTGTAATAATACGCTTTTGGATTTCCTCTGAGTAAAGGGAACTTGCTTAGGTAGGTGAATGTCTGTCGTAAATGAATTCATCGCTTCACATCATAATTTTTGCTCGCGCTTCGGAAGTTTAATTTTTTAATATTTTTCGTTATTCAACCGATAGTATTGTGTAAATATTTGATGGCCGATACATGGCCGTTTGCTGCTTTTGATTGAGCTCGGTTCATTCTTTAGCTTTCAGCATATCTACACGTCCGAGCATGTTTAAACGGTCGCTTTTCGAAGCTATGTGGTTATTTTTTTCTTCCTCTTCCCTCTATAGTTTGCTTCTTTACGAAGGTGTATGTATTGAATATTGGGTACGCTTTAATCTTGTAATGATCGCTTTTTGTCGGTAATCCGTTGATGTTTTGTAAGACGCGCTCGGTATTTTACTTCCTTTCCTTTGGTACTATTCGCTTATAATTAGTAACTGGCCAGGTGCAGTTAAATTTTACAACAAGGTTATCCGCGCAATGTTCCCTTGGCTACCAGTTTGTGTCTTTGCCTGTCCTCTGGGAAGCCAAGTCTTCTATTTATGTAAATCCGTCTTTTTCTAAAGAAATCATTATTCTCAGGCTCGTATATTTTGACATCTCATTGTGGCTGTCCCGTTAGATATTCCAGAAGAGTGTGATCTTCTCGATGCGCATTTCTCTTAGCCGCTGGGTTTTTGGCGAGTGTCGAAGTGGTACTTATTAGTCTTGCTTTCTTGTGTAGGTCAAAGAGTGATCTTCTCTTCTCCACCTTTTTTAGTGGGCTCTTAATTTATACATGGTGTCTTTTCCTTTGGTTCAGTTTTATCGATTCTTGCTGATTACTTTGGTGGTTAAGTGATGAGAATTTATGTATTCTTGTGTATTAGACTTTCATACCCGGGTTTTCCGAGAGCGTTAAAGGTATTGTGGTTAATCGTTTTACAATAGTTGATGTCGTAATGAGACCCCCATGAGCGCAGGATGTACACGGGCATTTCATTTTTTACTTCAATTAAGTTATCACATTTGATTCTATTTAATTTCGGGAGGAGGAAAGTGTGAGTTGTACTTTATGTGTTTCAATAAAACCGGATTTTAAGTAAAGGAGACAATATTAAAATCGGCGTTAGCCGAGCGAATTAAGGCTATTTTGCTCTTGTTTGCTACGCCTTTTGCATTTGATTAAGAGTAAAAAAAGCAGCCATTAAAAAAAAAAGAAATAGAAAGGATGTGCTTTATAAAAAAGGATGTTTGAATTAAAAACTGGCCGTTGCGTTTAAGAATAGAGGGAAAATTTTTTGAACTTACATCTATAATTTTTAATTAAGGTACGGGTCTCCCTATTTTAAAATCTTTCTTCAAAATGTAGTTACCATTCTTTTTTTATTTTTTTTGGATTTTTTTACTTTTTAACCTTTCCTTTTTTTTTTTTTGTGGGGGAAAGGGGGTTCCAATCTTTCC
>Ga0163217_1090124_pt1 | contig 12641 bp, 5 predicted proteins | sample SynspAceP_FD_185933 | JGI IMG/M metagenome (GOLD analysis project Ga0163217, IMG submission 185933) | Saline lake microbial communities from Ace Lake in Antarctica - Synechococcus sp. Ace-P (PacBio error correction) | ecosystem: Environmental > Aquatic > Non-marine Saline and Alkaline > Saline ... | reverse complement strand
ATGCCTATGCCTTACAAGTATATATTTGGCTTCATGGGCTGGGGGGTGGCTAGGCGTAATCCCCATCAATTATACCAACTGGTGTTTACACCAAGAATCACTCCTGGTCGAACATCATAGAATTAATTCTTTTTCGGCCGGATTTAAAACAGAATTGGATAGTCGGCTTAAGGAAATGGATATAACGGCCCAATACCTATGACATAAGAATAACTTCATTATTACATTTTAAAGGAACAACTTAATGCTTTACTTTAGAGACCTCTACCGATTGATGCAGGTGTACTCAGTACCCTGAGCAACAAAAAACTACGCGTGAATTAGATTTGTCAAATATTTATGAATGATGTTTTGGAAGGCATTGAACCTTGGCTTTTGGGCTCCGAGGTATAAGAACCGAAAACTTCATCATTTCGTTCGGTGAAGAAGCGATCTCCTGGACTTATTGACGTAATGGACTCTAATTAACGGATCCCCTGCCAATCAGATCCAGCCTACAGATCCAGACTCGGCGTTTATGCTCGTCCAGGCGTTCACAAGCTGTCCAGTACTACTCACGTCCTAAAAACGAAAAGTTGATAGACAGTAGAAGCAATTTTTCCCTCTAGCTGATGGAGAATTTGGATCTTACGAACATTTCTTTTAAACGCCTGCAGCACGTTTTTAGATTATTTTAGTAATTGGGAAGTACTCCCTGAAGGGAAATTTGCCGCTAGGTTAAAGCATCGGACAATGTAAAAGTATAAGAGTGTTCTGTGAGTGACAGGTTTTAGAGCCCCTTCGCCAGCGCCAGGAAATACGAAATATTAACTACAGTTCACGATTTTGTAGGTGGCCGCGGCATTGGATCATTGTTTATTCACCTAATAACAGTTCTGTTACTGCTTCCATTTGGAAGTAGACCAGTTAAAGAGAAAAGACAGCTTAAATGCCGTTAGGTTTTGCCGCAACTTTGGGATTGCACCGCGACAGTGACGGGTATTATATTAAAGTAGGACGATCGATAGTGCCTAACGGGTAATTTTGAGTCGCCCCACAGATTCCCAACGTGGAAGCGCGCGCAATTTTTTGTTACATGCGGTGGACACAAAAACCACCGTTTGGATATTGTATTGGCTGGAAGAAAAACTTCGATGGCCAATAGGCTATTCGGCGACCTTTACAGGTAAATATAAAGACATGAGATCGACAAGGTAAATAATGGAAAATTTGGTCCATGAGGCAAACCTTCTTTGGAGAGAGGATAAAGGGATTCTTTATTGCTTCCGCACCAAAAAGTAAATTTACCCTGAATATGAATTATTAGAAGGACATTTGAATGCCAGGGCTGGCTTATTACCCATTTTAGCAAGTAGAATTATTGCATTATGCAGATTTTGGAACCAACCGCTGATACGACAGTTTGTATGACCAAAAATCAGGCAACTGATACCTATACGCAGGTGATAACATCTTGTTTTCTTGGTTACGAATTGTGTGATGGCCTCAAATTAAATGTCAGGTGCCAATAACTTCTTTTAATATATATCCAGAAATCAGCAGCATGAACTGGGTGTAGAGGTGGTGGTTATGGATTCTGTCCAAATGGGATTTGGAGCGGCTTATTACTACCCAAAGTAGGATTTACATTTAAAAAACATTATGGTAAAAAATGCAAAAAAGGTGTGCCTATGAGGCAACCTTTTTTATTTTCGTCCAAAAATTTCAACAATCCTTATTCTAACTTAGTAGGAATCATTCTAAAATCTCTCCCCAACAAACCTAAGGAAAAAAATATCAACCCAAAATATACCAAAAATGAGGATGCTGAAAAAAAATATTATATTAAATGCAACCTATATTCAGGGTGCATCAACACGTTGTTTGCCCAAAAGTACTTCTTAACTCCACATTGGCGTCATCCGGATACAGCAATCCACAAGGGTCAATCCGCTGGCACACTGGGTTCGTCATTGAAATCTTTACATTTCCTACAGCTTATCCGGAACAATAAAAATCAGTGATCTCGTCATTCTTACTGGCTCTGTGATTCCTCGCATTTTCTAACTGCTCTTCCATTAGGTAAAACTACATTGCCTTTAAAGGTTTCCTCGTCGCTTATAAACGCCACCACTCATCCGCGGACCTTTCATGAGAATTGTCACAGCTATTTGGCATTCTGCGTTCACAAGTCACCACATTATGCATTCATCTGTATATTATAATTGCCATAGTTTTTCTACTTCTTTATTGCTGATTTATATTCAGTATCAATACTTTTGCTACGTATAAAGTGTAGAAGCGCTAATGAAATCTGTTGACGAACAGTTAATGAGCTGACCTTACGGACATAGACTTTGGGCATGCTTTTGTGTTAGACTTTGTAGTTTTTTCATAGAATATATTGCCAATATATGCAAAAAACCAACTCAAATAGATGATTAATCAGCATACAAACCTTCATGTTTATAAAATTGTTGCAGGAATACTAACCTTGGGCGCGGAACTATTAAGAATGGTTGTTTACCCCTGAAAACATTCTATTAGTTTAGATGAGTTTTGGGGTCGGAATTTTATTTTACTGTTACATCAACTTTTGGAAAATGGCTTGAGCGGGCCTATGAATTGATAAACAAGGCAATCCAAAATTGTGTCGACCTTGATTATGGCTGGCAATTTTTGTGCGGATTCATGATTTTTTTAAGCTACCTATGAATCACTGGAAACAGCTTCCTAGTCAAACTCTCTTTCCTAATGACAAAACTCTTACCTGTCCCTTGTTCGGCCATATTTAATTGAAATGAACCTTCCCTTTGAAGACCAAGAGTTTGCCGTTTGCCGGATGGCCAACTAGAAGGTATTTTGATGCTGTAATTGCTACGGGATAGCGATCAATACATCGCGATATTCTGAGCACTATTTCGTGGAAAAAAAGCGTAATGATCGATTTAGAAATCGGAATTCGGTATATCCATTTCCTAAGCTTGTACCGAAACCAGTGAAGGAATAGAAGCTTTAGGAGGAATATTTTTAGCCTTGGGGACTTTTTCCGTTATTACTCGGGATGATCTTGGGAACTGTAGGAGCGTGGTTCAGAGATTATTTTGTAGGCCTAAGGATCGCTGATAATTTTGATGCCCTTTTAAAATGCCGTTACCGCTTCCGGAAATACCATAGCCATTGAGTAACATCATATAGTATGGCCAATAATTATGACTATAACGGAGGCTGAGTAGTACCTTATTGAAGTTTGTACAAAATATTGGGAAAAAATGTTTCTTTATGTTACAAGAAGACATAAAAAAACTATGGCTCTCTAATTGGCCCACCCGTTTTTTATGAGTTATTATCCTTGAGGGGAGTTAAAATTCCAGTCATCTAAAACAAATGATAGAAAAGATTCAGTGTGTAAGTGGCCGAATGGCTTTAAGCAGTTGATGAGATTCTTTTTGGCGCAAAACCAAAAAACCATCTTTAAGCCGAAATTACGCCGATTAATATTGATACTTTGATTTTTTGCAAAGACATTATACAATAATTTTTGAGGACAGTACCTAACTCCTAAAATAATTTAGTGACCTTTTTAACCCTTGTAAATTAAAGACTTGAATTTTTGGTGCGGATTTTTTCAATAATAAGAATTAACAAATGACAATTAATTTAAAGATTATGCTTTGCCATGTCATTGCTAAATAGTAAAACGACCTTTGGGCATATTGTGAGTATTAATCTTTGATTCAACCATAAAAAAGATAAATGAATAAAATAATGTTTTAGTGCTGGCCCTTGTATTTTTACCACCAGAAGTAATTATGAAAGCGGCTGAAGCTGTAATGGATCTTTAATGATTTATGGCTTTTCCCCTCGATTATATTTCATCATAGAAGTAAGGATTTCGTAGCCGTATGGATCAGAGCCAATTCATTGGGTCCTTAGGAGCATTGAATTTGAGGGAAGTGGCTATCATGTCCTTGTTTCTTACATGCTGTGCTAGTATGGAGTTTTTTAATGTCGCCTACTAATCTACTGTGAAACAGAAAGGCAGGGGTTTATTCTCAATACAGTTACCTGCGGCGATAAGCCATTAAGGAGCTAAACTCGCTCTCTCGGAGAGTTTTAGTCGAAGGTTGGTTCTCCGAAAGACGGAAAATTTTAGTTATATATACCTATAGGCTTTATGCATTCCAACGGGGGGGGGGAAGGGGGGGGACCCCCTGTATTACTTACATCTTACCTCCCAATAACACCATTTTTGGAACTCAAATATAGAAAATTTTCCAAAAAACAAAGCGGCTACCTTGGAATTATGCGATATGAGTTCCGACACTATTTCCCGACAATTGGATTTTCCAACTCTTTGACCTTATTTATTTGCTGGGCCCATATAAGAACATGGGGACCGGCATGGAATCTACTTTATAGGTGATAAAGGAAGTGAAAAAATTTGGGAAAGGATAACCAGAAAAATCCCTTCAAAGTGGTTGATTATAAAGGTGCAGTAGTAGGATAGGAAAGTTATGGTTTAAATTACACCTGCTGTTTTTCCCGTTAGTGTTTTCAATTGACTACCTTGATATGCTTCAAAACTGGAGGAATTCTGCTATTTGAGGTAGCCATTAATGACAAAGGAAGGGCGCAAAGCTAATTGTACTCAGAAATAGTATTGTAATCCTTTATTTTATAGGCTACGCGACAAAATTAAGATCGTTCCAATTATGAACCGCCACCTTCACCTTGCGAGGCAAAAACTTAAAGCCGTATTTTGCATGGGTATGTGCAAGGTAGGCGCCCCGGAGATAATTGTGGGACTAAACGGAACATTTCGCTCGGTTGGAGGCTAACAGAGCCTCTAAATAGTTACAATTGCCCTATTCTTGGAAAGTGTTGGGTAAACTTAGTAGATGTATTTTTATATGATGAGCGAATTGGAGAGGAAGGCCTTAGAAAAACTAAATTGCTTTTGCCAACTTCTGACCATTCTGGGAAAAACCTAGTAAAAATGAAGAACTTCAATGACCCCTGATTCCGGCTGTCTTAATCAAAAAAATTGATTTTCATTGTAAAAAGAAGCCAAGGCCATAGAAATATACCTTGATAAATTGGGATGACGCTTTCTAGGTTGGATCAAGTGCGGAATTGAAGTCGTTTATGGAATTGAAGTCAATATTTCGTTGGTAAATGCACATCAACCACATATTGACTAAAAATTTTTTAATTCCGTAAAGTTCGAATATACGCACTCAAATAATTTAGAATTTAAGTAAAATTAGCATTAAATAAATAATGAAAATTTTAAACAAACGATTTCGCGAATATCAAAAAGTGCACTACAGGAAGCCAAAGGGGGGGGGTGGAACATTTGAGAAATGCATTGGGTTCGAAAAATTCTCGCGGTCAATGTGCCCAAGAAACAACTTGTTGCCTATATCAATTCAGAAAGTAATATTTTCTCGGTGTTTTATTGGTCAGTAAGTGCCACTAAATAAATAAAGACCTTATAGATGCTGCCCTACCTTAAAAAATACACCATAGTCGCGCGTGTGTAGGTATGGATAATAGTAGATGTGTCACACAGCCAAAATCAGAAGAGGTGCATACATTGTAATAAATACTCTCGGAGAAGCCTTCGATGCATTCCTCTGTTGCCGAACTTGGTCTTTTCCCACCTTGTCAGCGGTGGCTTGTCCGGTTTTTACACTGCATGCCAATAGAAATATGCCCTGACGAAGGCGATTAGTAATTTTTATAATAAACTAAAAAATGCCTATGCAAAGGCATTGAAGCTAAGAGGCAAAACTTTAGATGATCGTATTGGCGAGACTGTTGATGTTGGGGTGTATGCAACTGCAGAATGCTTAGGATAAGTATGAAATAGTGTATCTTTACCGAACTCAACCTATTGGATGAGGCTAACCGTACGGTTCCTTTTCTTCGATTGGCCAATCCATTTCTTCCAAACTTACAGGAATCTCTCTTAGAAAATCTATTTAAAAAAACTTCGGACTTTATCAGTCTGCATGTGCGCGTGTCCAAAAAATTCGGTTTATTGTGATTGGGTGAAAATAGATTAATGATGAAAATGGGTTGGTATGTAAATTGCTGGTCACGCAGTGACGGTATCCTGTGATGAGCAGAATAGTGTTGGCCTTGTTGATGTTCCTTGGTAAAGCGGGAAGGTTGCTTTGCCGGATTGGATGTTATGAGTGCGTGGAAACCTTATACCGGAAATAAGGATCTTAATTTGCACCCCAGAAAATATCCTTAAGTCCAACATTATGTGGAGCTGGCAACCGAGGGATATGCCTCAATAGAATCGGATAGGCTGAATGATTGCATCCCAATATTATGTTAGATACTTTACAAATAAGTCTGCCCCAATGGATTCATTTAATACAGACCATTTAATCTTCTTTTTTGTGACCTTTGATCGAAAATTAATTTCGTAACCCTTATAAGCTATAAAAATGTCAGGATTAATATGGATTTATTAAGAATAGCCTTCTTGGAAAACAACTATATTTTAGTGGTGTTGGTTGGTCAAACAGACAACCGGAAAATACCATCAGCAAGACGTTTTAAGTATTGCAACTGCCTCACTTGCTGTTAGGTTGGCATGAAAAAAAAATGCTTCCTCACCTCAAGGCCGAGGGCACTACATAATGCATTATCATCCAAACACAGATGCGGGTAATATTGGAAACCTTGGAGTTTATTCGGAGGCGGTGATAGCAATCAGTCAGTAATGGATGACGGTGCTGGTTATATTGGGACAATGTTTTGGAGGAAAAAGCAAGCTTATTGGTTGAGATGCTATTTGAGTTCAGAAATCAGGTTTGATGCTGGTTCTGTAAGACAAATCCTTAAAATAGCAGCTCCTTTGAATGGCGTATTTTGGGTGGGGGGGAAACAAAAGGCTCAAAAGCAATGTAAACTGATTCCAATGACTTAAATAGTTTATTGGGCAGGCATGTTGGCGAGACACCACAACAAGAAGCGCAAAAGTTTAATTAAACCCTGTTGGATGCCGGATGGTGATACGGAAGCATTTTGGATGATGTTGCAGGAATGGTCTATGGAAATCCAGTAAAAGATAAGGTGGATTAGAGGCTTTATTGGGGACCTTTTTGAAAATAACAGATTTAACATTTTTTGAAGAGCCATATTGTTTATCGAAATGGCTTTTTTTGTAAATGCGTCATCAAGGAAGAAATCGGGAGATATAATTAATGGTAGGAGTAAAAACACATTATTTGTCTCCCACATTTTTAATAAGATGTACTTGAAAATATAGAGCATATGAAAAAATATATATTTACTATCCGGCATCCTTGGCGTTGTTTTATCTTTATCTTATAGTCGAATGTGGCAGCAGTTCCAAGGCCAGAAGAGCGATTTCTTATTACCAGAGGATGAGAAGGGCTCGGCTTTTTTTCCCAAACCATAAAAAGGGTGAACCATATCCATCAAAGGGACGATAAAACGGTCATATGAACATCTATTATTTATATAGAACCTGGATTTTGACTTTTGGCTACAGATAGCATTTGCCAAGCCCGAGGTTTTTTATTTCCCAATCTATTTGGAAAATATGACAGAACAGAATCTATAGTGCCTAGAGTGTGATTCAAGGGCTAACACAACCCTTTTTAGATATCAGCCCTCTTATGAATTGGCAGATCGACGGTATAGCTCCAATACTGTATGGTATGGTTTATGTAGGTGATATTATAAACATTATATTAATACGTATTTACTTTACAAGCGTAATACAATCAAAGATTGGGGCCATATTTGTTCCCCGTGTATAAAAAGTTATCCTTTGTGTTCGATTTATGTAGCGTATGGAAGAAGAATTAAAACAAAAAACGTTGGGGGAGTAAGCTCTAATCTTGCAGCTCACGATAATTTTACTATTAGTATTCTTCCGATGTACAGGTTCATCCAAGGCGGTTTATGCTGCCCAAAACCCTTTCTTACGATGGTGTGGATCGATTGAATAGGGATGAATTTTTCTCCCGATTTTATTTGGGGACGGTTCTTATTTATTTATGTTTTAGGAATTTTATTAATCTTTCCCCATTTACCTCCAATTTCTATTAGGTAATCTACGAGGTGTTGTTTGCCAATTCCAAATTCTTCTGGGAATTTGAAAAAAAAAATGTTTAGCGTCTCGGTTTCTAGGTTTTATATTAAATTAGTTATATAATTTTTTAACAAATATTGTTGTGGCTATACCACTAGATTTGAAGAGTGAGATTTAATTTAAGAAATAACCTTATTTTCTTTTATTGCTGCTCTTGGTGCGGGGTCGGCCTTAATTAACGCTCCTGCTGTTTTAAAACTAAAAACATGCCATCTTTGAGCCATCATACCTTTGTTTGTAAAGAAAAAAGTCAAACTGCAAACATACTTGAGGTAGAAACGGATTGCGTATTATCAAAGAATTCAATTTACACCCCTTTTTATTCTAGTCTACAACAGAGTTCCTCGCACATTGACATTTTTCAGTGATCCCCAAATCCTCGCAAATTCATTAAATTTCTATTAATTGCTTAACAATGTATCAATAACTTCATTTCTCCCGTAGAGGCCCTCCCGTCTTCATAAATTGCAATAATAAATTAGTAGCGTATGGTTTCAATCACGGAGATACTCAGATCCAGTCTAAATATATAACGGATTGACAACTCCTGTTTGGGAACAATTTATCACTGGCCTACCTTAATAAGCTCTTGATTAGGACAATATATGCCGGCCTCATGCCAGTATAACGAGACTATCATGATTTTGCAACTTTGGGGATGCAAGTGAGCCTAAAAAAATTTAGGAAAAGTGCAGGTTCTTAATTTTTAAACATATGCACAATCTGCCATAAAGTTTCAATTAAGTAAATAACCGGAAGCTTATCAATATTCAATTAAAACGAATAAACCAGAAGTGGCATTGTAAATGGCCATAAGCCCAATTTGACACATGATAAATTTCAAGTAAATGCAAAAGCAGACATCATTCTTGTCACTTGTCTAAGCTATGTGGACATTTCATTGTCGTCAGTTCCCAAATAACCTGTAGCGAGTAGATAAACGATCACGAGAATGGAGAGCCTTTGAACAGTACCATATGTACTTCCCCTCAATGTGGAAAAGGGACAGTGTCCACCCAATAACTAGTGGGCAGTTATAAAATGATGTATAAAGCTTTCCCGTTGGAGCCGCTAGCAAAAAGTTGTAGGCCTCATTAATTGGGTTTTCAAAAAGCTATCAATACCTAAACATACGATGGGGAAAACCAATGTTAAATATTACATTTAATGCCCAGTGCCATTAAATGGAGGATGGTAAGGGTTTTCTTAACGTCCTTTCCATACAATTATACAAAGTGAAAATGTCATTTGAGGTGGAGGTATTCAAAAAATGGCATACGTAAGGACCAAAGAGCCACAACACTGGCAGAAGGAAGTTACAAGATATCCCGGTAATGTGTTTCATACAGGAGTAGGCATTGGAAAACTGTTTAGTAGGGGGCCTTACCTCCATCCGGGTGTTGACTATACACCTCAAGGAAATTCCGTTTGGAAAATCAACAATTTGGAGATGAACACATGGACTGGTGAATGATTTGCCGCATGAGAGTTTGTGGAATAATCTGAAGGACCTTGCCTCTTTGTTATACGGTCCGATGCCATGGGCGGCTGTAATTTATCTTAATCCATGAGAAATCCGCCGATGCAAAAAAAACAGAGGGAAGATCTCAACCTTAATTACTATTCCAACAACCCAGTATTAATGGGACCTTCGGTAATTAGACCTCAGCATAATAAAATTGGAAGTATTTACTCAGGGGCTGGAACTACTTTCACAGTGGGATTTATACCACTGGATAAAGTGGTGCGATAAGGTAAACCAATTCCCGTTATTAAGGAAAGGTGACATATAATTGGGGACCGCATGATCCAGTGTCACCAACTTTAACAGAATTAGGTACCACATTACAACCAATCTGATGTGGGTCATTCCGGAGAAAAAGGATTCAGACCAATGAACGCAACCTGACCTCCTCATTTCAACTATAAACAACCCACCATTACTAGCTCTACAAACAACATGTTTTGATTATTAGGTCGAGTTTGGATTTTAACCCTTGGTATACATTTAATAATAGAAAGGAATTTGAAGACGTGCGGATCAGCCGCCTTGGATATGAAATTTGTCTACCTTAAACTACAGATGTATAATCACCTTCCTAAATGGAAAAATTCTGAGACCATTGTGGCGCACAGGCATACATTCAGACCAACACCATTATGGGTGAAGAAAGCCCGATACCGGATGCACCACCAATGATTATTGGGTTTTGGCCAACCTCTCATATTCATTTTTAATGACAAAAATTGATGTACAGCTCGGTATTAATACGACATAAGCCATTAATGGTGACCAAACATGGCTATTGTCTGAGGGGAAAGACAGTTATATTAGTGAATTAAGATGAGAAATTCTAGCAGCGTTTAATTGCCCAACATAGGATCGACAAGGATCAATTTTGCCAAGAACTTCAACACCCGAATTATAACATTTAAAGCTCTGGCTTTAGGGCCCCAAACCTTGCAGAGAACGTTAACCTCCAATGAGTGCACGAAGGTCCAATAGGATACGAAATAGGTAAATGCCAATTTAGGTAACGAACAAAATCTAGCAAAAAGATTTGGCGTTGATATTATAAGTGAAGAACATTGGAATTTTACCGCCGAACGTTTTTACAAACACCATTTAGAGATTAGCGGTGGGTTTATTGCGCGCCGAGTGAACTTAATGAGGGAGGCGGACGCTCGTTTTTAGGTATGAGCAGGAAAATTGGCCCGAGTTGTACGGTGGGGAATTTGGATTTACTCTTCACCGCCCACCCCTTGATTGCTGCACTTGGAAAGCAGTTATTAACCGTGAGGGGGCAAATTAACAAAATGGAAGCAATCTACCCCTTTATCCCCCAAACTCAATAACCAATACGCTAAGAGGGAATTTCAAAAAAAAATAATAGATATGATTCAATCCAGTAGTTAATGTGCTGTTTGCAACTTAAACTCAGTATTAGATCAAATATAATACTCACGGTGATTTTGAGAACACCACAAACGCGTTACACCTTGTTAAATATACGGATTGCCGTAGTTTGGGCGGCGGGGGCTGGTGGCCAAACTTATTTGTAGCCAATCAGGAATTTAATGTTAGGCTAAGCGCAATAACCTGCTGACGGAAAATTATATATCCATTCCTGTCCGATGAAAGACACGATGGAACTCATTTAATCCAGGACAGAATATTTCCCGTTGGATACAGCATTCCTTTTTTAACGGTCCAAGTATGCACGCCCCTATGACATTTAAATAACCCTTATCCCAGCGGTAGGCTTTACCTAGGGCGTCATAGGTTAATTGTTTCAAAAAAGACTGCGAACTTTTCTTCATCTCCTATTAAAGCCCCAATTTCAATGGTAACACTGTCCTTCCGCCCGGGTCTGGGATCCAGGAAGATATAGTTGCGTTTTAGAATAGTATGAATCCCAGTTAGACTAGGGCTGATTCCGAACATTGTACTCCGGCTTGTCCATCCGGCAAAGATCGTTCTTGTCCGTGGCATGATACAGGTCTTCGCATTACGGGATTGTTTAAAAATATTTTAAGGGTTCTCCAGGTAATTTTCTCATATTGGCGTGATTCAGAAATGACCTATGATATGGCTATTAAAATGTACAATCATAGTTGATTCCGCGTTCAAATCCCTAAGATCATTTACCCTAAAAGTTTTTAAGGTTTGTAAAAACGTTCCATCCAATGAATACCTTAAGTGGCGGCAAAAGGCCCATTCTCCTTAACACTGTGTTGTATTTGATTTGAATTTTCCACAAAATGGATTATTACTTAAGTAATAATTATATGCCAGTAACACAACAATTGGCACAAAATCCAAAACCAAAAGAAAATCCAATAATGGAACCCAAGAAGAAATTGTGACATATCCAATATAGCCCAAGCTATTTTTATTAATCCCCAAGTCTCCAAAAGTAGTTCAATAAACTTATAAAAACCGCTTTATATGGCAATGGGCAAAAAGGAAGAATTAAAAAAACATATAAAAGCCGTCCAACCAAAAAAAATCCCTTCGAAAAATAGAATTGATCTTACGCCAAGGAAAATAAAATTTCCAGCATCCAAACCATTAAGGAATCAATAATCAACCCCAGAAAATAGAAATTGGGGCGTTTACCAAGGCATTCGAATATAAATGGACCTTCCATGTCCAATTCGCAGTTCCTTATTAATAAACGCATTATATAAAAGTTACAAAAATATTTTCCCAAGAGATCTATTCCTTAACATTTGTCCCACTCCCTATTCCTCCTTACAATGGATACCATTGATATTGGTCAGCGCTTCTCTCCTTCCCTTACTCATTGGAGGGTAATTTGTGACCAAATAATTTATTGAATTACCTTTTCATTATTCCAAATCCATAAGTTCTGGGTTTTTGACCTTCCAACCGAATTTTCTTCTACCCCCACCTCGCTCATTCATCATTCTGTCTTTCTTATCACAATGGCCGGGTGATCAATTGGGGTGCAATTATTCACTACGGCCATTAAACCCTTCTCCGTCTTTAAAATCC
>Ga0163217_1089705_pt1 | contig 12641 bp, 8 predicted proteins | sample SynspAceP_FD_185933 | JGI IMG/M metagenome (GOLD analysis project Ga0163217, IMG submission 185933) | Saline lake microbial communities from Ace Lake in Antarctica - Synechococcus sp. Ace-P (PacBio error correction) | ecosystem: Environmental > Aquatic > Non-marine Saline and Alkaline > Saline ... | reverse complement strand
TTTGTTTTTTAACCACCTTTGCCATTTTTTATCGCCTTTTTGATCTTTGGCGCGATCATGTCTTACGCAGTGCACTCAATGTGGCGTTGGAAATGTCGGCAGGATATCGCTTGGTTGGTAGTGCATAAAACCAGTTTTTAACCAATCCTTGGTGTTGTTATGTTAATAAAGTCAAGCGAATAAAGGCGTTAAGGAAGGTGCTCCATGCTAATTGTTTGTGCGGTTTTACTATAAAGACCGCGTAACAGGGTGTCGGTTTTGCGATGACCGCAAAGATATTATGACACGTCTTATCCAGAGCTGCGTGGTTTGAGCCCGAAACAGTTAATTCGTTGGTATAAACCAAACAGGTGCATCTTGGTTGGTGAACGCATTTTGCCATCGCCAATAATGGAAGGTGGGTTGGACGATTCCCGCCTTCTCTAATTATCTTTTCAACAAACAACTTGGGCGGGCAAACCTGGAATTTGAAATTGATGGTATCTTCAAAAGCAACGAAAGAAAAAATTGATACCAGCTATTGTCCTTATCATTACAAATTTTTAATGAGGGGACCCAATCAGGGGCGGCGGAACAGATCGGTTGGCCATTTTACCACACTAGATGCCGGGCTTTAAATGCAGCAAGTTCGCCAAGGGCCATTGATTACTGAATTTGCAAACTCCAACAAACGAAACCGATACCAGCAGCCGAAACAAGCCTTCATAAAGCCTTTATCGATCAAATTGGTAATTATGGTTTGATTATTTTTGGCCGTAGTGTTTTATGGCCTTTTTTACCATATTAATCGGTTGGGTCGGCAATTACCATGGCTACTGGCCATTCGAGAGCGCACAAGGAAATATGCTGTGCTTAAAACCTTAGGTTTTGCATCAGCCCCGCATCTTTTAAAATGGTATTGCTTGAATCGTGTTTTATTAGCCTTTTTAGGGCGCCTCTTAGTATTGGTGGTGCTTTCATATATTATCAAAGGGGCTTTCAGGAACAATGGCGCGCTTGTTTAACTAACATAGTGCTTGGCCTCAGACGTATTGTTACAGCATGGCCTTATTTATGTTGGTGCTGGCTTAATTACCGGTATTGCACCTGCTATTAGTGCCTTACGTTTTAACATTGTTACCGAATTTAGTAGGGGATAACATGAGTACCTTAATGTACCCCCCCCCACCAAAAAAAAAGTGCCGCGTTATTAAAATGAATATACAAAGCTTGCCACGACGTTTATTGGATGTCGTTCTGGGGGGGGGGGCCATGGGTTTTGCCAGTGCCGGTGGTAGTCGCCATATCTTAGCCTTTTAGCATGGCCAAGGCTTTGATGCACCATGACAAAGTGCCGGCTCAGAGGATATTTGCCTTTTCATACGCACCGGGCTCAGCGTGAAATTAAAATAGCTCAGGCGCAAGAGAGCAGTTAATTCTAATTCCGAAATGCCCCTTGGTATTGTCGCGATGAAGCAAGGGCCAATGGTATCGCCTGAGTCTATATGTCATCGTTGATGGCGTTTTAAAAAATCCACCCAGAAATGAAGCTTAATATCCCCTCAGAGGACTCGGACCACGGGGCGTTTTTCAATTGCGCAAAGGTTTTACCTTGTCGCAGGGCGTATGTTTAAACCCGGCCAATGACGAATAATCGTTGGCGCGGGCATTTTACGCGAGTCTTGACGGCTTTGAATTAGGCAAGAATTTTCGTTTTGGCAATACAAATGGAAGTGTTGGGCGTGTTTTTCAACCGGGGGTAATGGTGTTTGAAAGCGAGCTATGCGGCCGATGCCAAGGTTATTCAAACTATATAATCGTTTGGGTAGTTCTTTATCAGTCTATTCGGGCCGTTATACTTTCACCGGGACGTTTGCCACTATTGCTTGAGATACTTAAAATTTGACCGCGTTTAACCCATGGAAGTGCAAGCCGAATCCAGCTATTTTGCCGAACACAAGGGAAAAAGCCTAGCTTATATGGCCATTGTTTGGTTGGGTGATCAAGCTCATCCCATGGCCCTCGGCGCATTGGGCTGGCCGCTTTAAATTGACCATGTATACTCGGTTTCCGACAGCAAGGCAATGGAAATCGCACTTTAAGAGCCATTGGGTTTCAGCCACTTTCTCGGCCTTTATTCGCACCATGGCCGAGGCATGACCTTGGGCTGCCATAGGCAGTGTAGGGTTGGTCCCTTGCTGCTTTTTATTTTTTTGATGGACTCAAGCGCTTTAACTTAGGCGGCAGTTTTACCCAAAGTGGTGTTTAGCTTCCAAAGCTAAGCCCAGATCTGTTTTCAAGGTATTAGCATGGCACTCATATCGGTTTTATCGCGGCTTCTTCCCCAGGCCTGGCGACGCAGGCAAGAGTGCCCGGTTATCGTCGTTTCCAACAAGCACGCTAGAGATATTAAGGCAGGATACTAGGACGAAAGATGCTAGATTGCGAGATATACGAGATAAAGCCAAAGACAAAAGAGTCAAACACAGAGCGCTTCCCGTGTCACAGAGGGCACAGAGGAAAGTAATAAATCGTTGCGAACTATGGGGGGCTTTTGTAGGACTGGTCCATAACGGAATGTTTATTAGCCAGGGGAAATCAACCTCGTTGCTAATAGATAAAATTTTGGCTGTTAAAAATCAAACAGCTGTGGTTTGATTTGTTCGTCCCTGAACACCGCGGTTTACCGGGAACTCTACGAGAGAGATCTGTTGTAGGAGTTGCTCCCACGGAGTTGTTAGTTGCGAATCGCCGGGTGATGAATTTTGCATTGGTTGTTAAATCAACATTGTGGTTTGGGTATTTCGTCCCTGATAGGAACTCCTACGAAGAAGGCTCTTGTAGAGCTGCTTCAGCTGCGAAAAAATCACCTCGTTGAGGAATTGCATTGTTTGTAAACAACATCTGTTGTTGATTTTGTTCGTCCTGAAGGAACTCCTACAAGGGGCTTTTGTTTTAACGGCCCTCTGATTTGGGCTTTACTGTACGCGATACCGTTAATCATTGCTGGGGCAATACGCTTGAAGTTTGGTATCTTCTGCTGTGTATAATAATTCGGAAGTGTAGTGGAGACCAGCGTGCTAAATGTGTGTATTGCCGTTGATGGATGATAACGAGTTTACTTGATTGTTTGCCAGTCAAATAATATGAGTCTTTTAGTGGCACGATGTTACAACCGTGCAAAATTGGCTTGGAAGCTTATCAGGTGCTCGAATTTACTGTTTTCGACATATTTTTCTTGATTTTTATTGTTGCCGGACGGCAGTGGTTTACATTTAATCCATCATATGTAAAAAGTTTAATACTGCACCTTATATTACGATGATCACAGAGTCATCCCTCGGTTTAAAAAACCATGTTAGCTGGACTTTGCGGGCCAAGGTTGATTATTTAATTAAACCCTTTTGCACGGGGGAAGATTTAGAATCTTGCTTTGTCACGCAAAATCATTGAAAAAAGAAAACCTCCACCACGGTGAGGGCCCTCCCCTTACCATCTTTTGGCTGTTTAAATTGGTAGTCTAAACTATTGCGGGGCCTTATACACCATTGATGAGCGTCGGTCGCCAAATGACAGGGCTAATGTGATGTTGATGGCGAAAGCTGGCGGGTTAAAGAGCTGGTGGCCAAGAATTCATTCAGCAAGTTCAAGTCAGTGGGCCTTTAGTGGCAAAACAAACTGTGGTGCCACATCACCAAGAGTTTAATCCGGTTAGCGAGTTATTTCGTGGTCATGAAAAGGGCTATTTACTGGTGCGGCTAGGGCGCAAAATTAGGGTGTTTGAAAAAACCGGAGCCGAAATGGCAGTTTGTTTTTTAGATGAAATAACCGAAAATGCACTCGGACAATGCAAAGCGACCTTATTGCGTGTATTAGGAAACCAAGAAAATGGTTCGGGTCGGCGGGTACACTGAAATTAAATGTCAATTGCCGTGTATGTATCAGCGACAATCGCAACTAGCTGATTTGGAGCAAAGTAAGTTGGCGCGAAGATATCTATTTTAGATTAGCGGTTTCCCTATAGAAATACCCCTTGCGTGAGCGTAGCGAAGATTTCCTTCGCTTGCAGGACGGTGTTTTTAAGGGAGCTGAATTGAAGAATATGGATGCTAACTTTGGCTTGGACACCAGAGCAGCTAACAGGTTTGTCTGAATATTGGTGGCCAGGCCAAGGTGCGTGAATTACGCCATTGCGGTGCACCGTGCATTTATTATGTCTGGATATGCAGGGCAAAAAAAGTAGATTCTGCACGTTTTGATCGCCATTTGCTCGTCAAGAGTCGAAATCAGCGGTATTTAAGCCGGACAACATTGAAGACGATAGAGCGATTATTGATCAGGTTTGCCACCTTAGATAAATTTCGATTTGGCACAACAAACAATGCGCTGAAATGCTCGGTATTTGTAACCAAACCCTTGTATAACCGTTTACATGCCTATTGGTGAGTTTGATGGCTGAACGGAGAGGGGACGTAAAGCAGTTTAATTACATGATGTGCGTGGGCCCTTAACAAATATCCTGAACGCTGGATTTAAGTTAAGTTGCTTTACGAAAATGATATGGCGCGAGAAAAAGCCCTAGTTAGCTTTGGATTAAAATTATTTCCAAGGCTGCCAAAGGAATGCAGTCAGCACCTGCAACAAATAGCTGAAACCAAATAAACAGCTGGAAACTGTGGATAATTAAGTGGAGCCAAAAGGTAAACGTAAGGCAATGCACACGGTATTAAACGGGTTAGAAACACCACCTTAAACGTGGGTGTTGATATTTCAGCGATCACCTTTCAGTGTGATTGTGGGTAATTGCGGTTTATAGCCGTAACATTCATTAATAAATTATCAGCCCACCCAAAATAGTTTACTCAATGCCCTGTGGACGTTTACTTATGCTTTGAAACCAATTTACACGTTTTTGATTTCTTCAGGCAAGAACTGGACAACGGGGGTTACCGCTAGACTGAAGGAACGAAGGCGATATCTCGCTCCTTTATACCGAAGTTTAGACGATTTGTCTGGAGGCAACTAGATACCGTAGCCATATCTCAAGTCTGAATTACCAGCGCAAAAGCGCGCATTTGATTCCTTTAGTTAAGTCACCCGTGAAAAATGCAAGTTGAACCGCGTACCGTTGATTTAGCCTCGAGATAAAGGAGAAAAGCGGGCACTTAAGCGAATGCTGACTGGCCCGGTTCACACATCTATAAAGTAATAAATTGGATAACAGTTCGCAGCCATCAAAAGGCTTTAGGAGTTTTTAGTTAAGCTTGTTTGTAACCTTGCACAGATTGCACAGAGTGGAAAGCGCGGGTTACCTTTATTATTTCCGCATTACAGTTCCATTATTGTTAGTTTTGGAATGGTTTTTTGGCGATTATTAATATTCGCATAAGAGCGGGCAAACCTTGAAAGACTGCGAACATCAAAATGAGAGTATTGGCGGATAAAGCTGCAGGCCGCACCCACCGAATTGAAATTATACCGCTGAAGAACTTCAAGCGCGTAATCGGGAGCTAAGAAGTACTTTGCTTTGTCGTCGTCCCACGACTACAAGAACCCTTGCGCAAAATCGGGCTTTTGGTGACCGTCTGCGCTTCGAACTTATGCACAAAGATTGGATGAAAAGGGCGGATTGACTCATCAATCGCATGCACCAATGCGGCCGAACGGATGTCTGATTTTGATCAACGACCTACTGGAGTTTTCTCGTATTACTACGCGAGGTAAAGACTTTGTCAAAGGTCGATCTGAAATGGACCAACAGTGGCCACCATCATTGCAATGGACCTAGAGATCGCCATTAAAAGAATCAGCGCACAAATTTCGCTGGCACTCTGCCCACTATTGATGCGGAATTCCTAGTCAAATGTATCAACTTGCCTACTCACTTGATTTTCCAATGCGGTTAAATCAAAAAAGCGATTTAGGGCCAGTACAGATAGTTTTAGTTATCAACTTGTTGAAGCGGAGTGCAGAACAAAAAGGACATCAGTGAAAAGTGCATTGTGATTACCATTTACCGACACTGGGTTATCGGATTTGCACAAGAATTATGCAGATAGATTTTTTCCGCCCTTTCAGCGTCTGCATCTCGTGATGAATATTAAAAAGGACCGGCATTGCGTTTAAGCGGAGTATTCGTCGTAATTGTAGAGCGCATGTTGGTGAAATCAGCGCAAAAGTTAGCAAGGCCATGGCGCGAAAATTTATTATTCGGTTTGCCGCAGCAGACTTAGTTAATAACCTAGAAAGAGATCAAACGCCAATGCCCTTTTAGCAAAGCTGCAGTATTACCATTTTAATGGCTGATGAGACGTAAGATTGATCGCTTGTATAACCCAAAAGACGCATGAAAGGAAATACGTACTCAATCGCCTTCATTGCTGTGGAGGACGGGTCGCCTTACTGCAGTATTTGCGCAGGAAGGAAAAGTATAATGACAAAAGAGCGCTATCCCATGGCCCGGTCTGATCTTACTGGATCTCAATATGCCACGGCCATGGCGCCGTGAGGCCTGCAGCAATTGGAAAGACAGACCCAGACTTAAGAAGTATCCGTTGGTTATTTGACACGTCTAAACAAGAAGAAAGATATGATCAAAGGGTATGGCATTAGGGGCCGCCTCATACATACTAAACCAGTGGATTTTGCCGGGTTTGGTTGACGTTAATTGAAGCCATAGGCCATTATTTGGTTGAAGTTTGTTGAACTGCTAATACTGGGACAATGATGAAAACCACTTCTTCTAAGGTTATTCCATGAGCAAGTTAGCCCGGCTATTATTAGTTGAAGATGTGAGGATTGATTACTTTCTCACCAGGCGAGGTCCTTGCTCAACTCGACTCTTATCAATTTTGACAATTTGCACTGGGTCACTAACCCTCAAACACGCCCTTGAAAGCTGATGGGCAGAAGACTTTTGATATTTGCTTATTAGCATTACAACTGGGGGCGCAAATCGGCTCGAAACGTTATTATGAGGCAAGCTTACTGCTTTGGGTTGTATGAGCCTATTATTATGCTCACGGGGGCAAACAGACGAATAGCTATAGGACAAGCTAGCCCAAGACGCCGGTGCGGTAGATTATTTAAATTAAAGAAGAAATTACAACGCGCGATTTGCCCGCGCTCTATCCGCTACCGCAATTAGCGCGTAACGAAGTTCACAACAGAACGCTTAGAGCGGCTAAAGCGGAAAACACAAAACCGCTTCAAAAGAGTCGGTTTTTAAGCCACTTGAGCATGAATTACGCACTCCTCTCACCTCTATCTTTGGGTTATGCAGAGCTATTGTTAACAGACGACAAGTCAGCCCCATCACGTCAGAATGAATATTATTTTAAGGCAACGGCAAACATTTACTGAGGGCCTTACTGAATTGATGTTACTCGACCTATCAAAATTTTCTTGTTTTCGCCGCCGACAACTTTGAAATAAAATTCCGCCGCTATTGACTTCGGACAGTTTACTTGCCGATGTTTTTTTTATTAACAAATAAACGCTCACGATAAAGGCTTATAACTTACAGATCAAAGCCCGTGTCCCTTGCCTTCTTATATTTTTGCGACAGCACGCGCCTTACGCCAGATTACTGATCATCCTCAGTCACCAACGCGATTTAAGTGTCACTCAGCAGGGGGCGAGTTTCCATTTCAATTATGGACTCAGTTTGTGGATAACCAAGAGTTTACTCTTTTTGAAGTGGCAGACAAGTGGGCATGGGTATAACCCGCCGAACGCTTGGCCTATATATTTAAACCCTTTGAACCAAATCGAAGGACATTGTCACACGGTTTTCAGAAAGTGGTGCGGGTTTAGGGTCTCGCATTTGCACGAATTAGTTAAAAACGCATGGTCGGCACCTGAGTGTGAGTTCTTGAATTAGGCAAGGGCAAGCGTTTTCAATTTTCTATTGAATTCCTGGCTGATATCAGGCGTATACCGCGCACGAGGTTACGTTTTAAAAAAAAATGGCATGATAGCCAAGTTGGTCAGGTTGTTTGTAGCCCACTCACGGTAAAGTGTTGGTGGTTAGATGACGCCCTGGAACATTCGCAAGTTGGTGCAACAAATCTTGTCAAAGCTTTGGTTTTGGACCGTTGGTAAGCGTGAAAATGGTTTAACAGGCGGTAGCAATGTGTAGTCAGTTCTGGGGCAGACTCCTCGCCCTTCGAGCTCGTTCTGATGGATATTCAATATGCCGTATTGGGTGGTCGGCAAGCCATTGCAGAAATACGTTAAGGCAGATTTTCATCAACCGTTATCGCTTTGACGGCAGCCGCATTAAAAGGGTAAAAACAGTCATTGATTGGAATTGTGTGTTTTCTTGAGGTATGCCAAACCATTCAATAAAGTGGCTTTATATCAGGGTTTAAGTGTGTATTTTACCTAAACAAACACACTTAGCACCACCACAGAAGAAGCAGATCAGCCAACTATATTTTATCGATTGAAGATGACTGAGATGCGGTCAAAGTGAGTCAGTTGCTGCAGAAAGTTTGGGTGCGTAGGTGGCAAAGTGGGCCTCAGTGGGTTCAGGAGTTGGGCCGCCTGCAATTCAAATATCCAATGGGACACCATCTTGCTCGACCTCAATCTACTGATACCGAATGGGATTAACCCTGGCCTCTCATCCAAGTTATTAAAACCTGTATCGAAACTTGTTTTAGTTCAGCGGAGTTCAAGTCGATGTTGCACAATTTGGCTGCCGTTTAATATTCACAAAAGCCTATTAAAGCCACTTAAAACTTAGCAGGTTTTAAAATTCCCTATTGGATTAAATCCTAGGCTTTAAAACCACTAAAAGCCCAATAAAAGGCACGGCAGTAATAGTTTCAGCGCCGCTGTAATTATTTCTCAAACTATTTGGATGAAAAAATTTTTAATTAATTAAATTAATCTAAAATTATTCAATTAAAAACAACTGTTCTTAATTTTTATTTTAGCTTGGCCACAGTCTTCGCTACAGTCTTGGCTAGAAGTATCTGCTAATTAATATATCTTTGTAATAATACTTGAGGAAGTCCAATATGCATATTTTTGAAAGCACTATCGGTCAAGATCATGAAAAACAACGTCTATTAATGAACATTTTAATGAAGACCTCTGGGAGCAGCGGACAGTTAGAAAAACCTTTTTGCTTGAATTAAAAACTGAGCTAGCCCAATTCACGCTTAGCCGGAAGACACGTCTTTCTATGGCCCCTTTTGATGGCATTTGACAATACGATTGAGCTTCGCGGCACGCCGTGGCAGAAGCACATGGAAATCGAACGAACTGGTTGGGAAAAGGTAGAGCAGGCAGATATTGCACTTCGTCTGCGTGCGCTCGCCCAGCATGAAAAACCATTCCAACACAAAGTACTGCAGTATTTTAGCCGAAAAGAAGAACATGGTTTTTTCAAGAAGCCGCAAAGTTACTCATTACCACGCAAAATACGATACTAGCGGAGGCTATCAACAAGAATGCGACTGCAAGCGAGTAACTTAAGTTCTGCTAGTCCAATTTGATTTATCCCAAACTGGGAAATTTTCGCCTTTTCAGAAATTTTCGATAAATTTATTTGAGTTTATTGTTAGGGCCTTTTTTTATGGTTAATAAACGTTCAATTTTGCCAAGAGGTTACTGACTTATTTTTATCATCAATATTATATAGGCAGGGCTTGTTAGCCTTTGCTATTAGTATCGTGCAGCCCCTATATAGTAGTCAAAACTGGCTATTCGGGTTGGGTTGCATTGTCAATGGCCTGGTGGTGCAGTTCTGCCTATCTATTTCAAAGCCCAAGATATTCGTAAAAAGCAAAATGGCTCGATTCCCTTGTTATAATCGGTGGATTTTTTTTGTCCCTTTTTATTCGGTGTACAGGCATATAATTGTGTGGGCAGAAAGAACGATAAGTGCGCTGATTCAAACAAGTGAGACAAACTGTTTTGGCTTGTTCGGTTGTTTTCAAGATGATTGTGCTTGATCTACAAGTCGCGGTGTAAAAGCCATATTAGACGTGACCCGGCCGAATTTTTATGTGGTTTCAGATTTGGTCGGCACAAAACCAGATCCTTGCTTATCTAATGTGCCCGTGCTCGTCATCAAAAGTCCGCAACAGGAAGAACCTTGTGCACGCCATCCCACTGAGATCATTAATCCAGATTATTGCACAGCGCGCAGTGACAGCGCATTGCGCCTTAGGACGGGGGCGCTCTGTACTGGTTGTTGACGCCTATTTTACTGGCCAAAAATCAAGATTGGAGTGTCGAGCAGCAATTAAGCGCCATTAATGATGATTAGGACAAACAGCGGGCATTGAATCGCAGGTCGCCTTAAGGCTTAAAAGAAATATACCATGGGGCGGGTGTATTTCTCAAGTTAGTCCTCCCGGTGTGGATTAATTGCTTATCCCGTGTTCAGGCGGTGGGTAAATGGCAAGAAATTGTAATCCAAATTGAACAAAGCTTAGCAGCACATTTTCAACTGCAACAATTGAAGGAAACAACGAGATTAGCTGCAGGGCAAGTCTAGCTAAAAAAAGCCGTAGAGCAGGGGCGGACAACCTCATGGCCTGTGGCGAGAGATCGGCACCTTGTCCGAAGTGGCGGCTCAATTTGTCGGCCACTGATCTTCCCTTTTGGGTATTATTCCCCTGGGGCACAGCCAATACCCCTAGCTTCATGTCTTTATTTGCGCTAAAAGTAAAACTAATAACCGTTGAACTGCCTGTGAGCATATTAATCCAAGGTCAAAGTACAAAACTATCGATACCCGCTTGTGTAAATGGAAACCTAGTACTGCGTGGTCATCGGCCTCGGTTTGAAACAAAAAAATGATTGAGAATGCACGACCGCACCCACAAGGGAATGGAGGGGCAATTAGCCTATGTTCAAAGCAATTATGGGATGGCGGTGCAGTTGATGAAAGTCAACAATTGCACGTTAGCTTGACTGAAAAAGATGAAATAAAACTAATTCGGGACGCCAGCAGCTTTATTGTCGCCACGCCGCCCCTTCGCCACGTATTAGCCCAGGCGGAGGGCACCAGACTACAAGGACGGCTTACTCGACATCACGTGGATGCCCAAAAAGACACGCCAACGACCAACTTGTCACCATGGACAGAATTAGCCCTAAGCGGGCTTAATGCAAGACTTTAGTCACAAATGTCGAATATACCAACGGGCCAGCAAAATCAAATCCGCGCGAACAGCCCCTTCACTACGTTTTCATAGACGGGCGAAAATGCCAAGGCAAAGAAATTGCTAATCCACATCCAACCAGTCATTAAACCTATGCATAATGGAAACCCCTCCCCTCGTGGAGTTCCTTTAGGGACGAAAATCAACCGCAGTGTTGAATTACCAACAATGGCCATTTATCAACGAGGTCGATTGTTCGCAGCTAAACAACTCCGTTGGGGAGCAAACTCCTACAAGTGCAACATTTACCTCGTAGGAGTTCCCGGTGAACCGGCGTTGTTAGGGACTGAAACAAAAACAACCGCAAATGTTGATTTCACAGCAGTTACCCATTTGTTAATAGGATAGATTTTCGCAGCTAATAACATCCGTACGGAGCGCTCCTACGCAAGAGCGCGCCCTCGTAGCGGAAGTTCCTTTAGGGCACGAACAAGTCAACCGCGAGATGGGTTGATTCACAGCAGTACCCATTTGTTAACTGGATGATTTTTCGCAGCTATACCATTTTCGTTACGGCAGCGCTTCCTACGCAAGAGCAGCCACCTCGTAGGAGTTCCTTTAGGGACGAAAAACAAGTCCAACCGTAGATGTGTTTTTTTGATTTCACAGCAGATTACCCATTTGTTAAACTAGGTTGAATTTTTCGCATGCTAATAACATCCGTTACGGCAACTCCGTTGGGGAGCAAATCTACCAAGAGCAGCCCACCTCGTAGGAAGTTCCTTTTAGGGAACGAACAAGTCAACCGTAGATGTTGTTTTGCACAGCGGTACCCATTTGTTTTAATAGGATGATTTTCACGCAGCTGAAGGCAAGGCTCCTACAAAAAGTGACCTCTGTGAGCGAAGCGCTCTGTTGGTATGAACTCTTTTGTCTTTATCTGTATCTGGATCTCGATCAAATCTCCCCCCTTTTCCCAAACTCTCATAAATTTGCTTTATTCGTTGCTCTATATCTTGTTTATCTTGGCTTTGCACAGTGATTGACGCTCGCTGGCCTGTGCAATCATATCGCGCTTTGTTGTTCAACAAATTGCTCGTTGTCTTGCTCACTAAACCAAGGTCAAGCGATCAGTTGGCAAGCTTTCAAGCAACTGATGGTCACCGCGACGCTTTGCCTTCGGCATATTGTCCTAATCTGATTAAAAGCGGAATGGGCTTTAATTGTGAAAAATTGAAACTTCATGGGTTGATACCCTAAGTCCCTTGTTGATCTTTATGTTTGCTGGGGGATAAGTGCGTTGTAGTTCAGGCACATAAGATGGCAACACAGTTTATCGGTCTGCAGGTAATGGCCGTAAAAGGGTTCATTGATAACCGGTATAAGGCTCTACTGCAAATTTCAAACCAACTGGTTTATGGGAAACTCGGGATTCTCTTGAATAGGGGGTGCGTTTAGCCCCCACCATAATACCGCCAATAAGGTTTGTTCGTTCCGGGCTTTGCTCTTTAGCATCGTCAATCCCAGTTTTCACAAGTA
>Ga0163217_1054686_pt1 | contig 12642 bp, 8 predicted proteins | sample SynspAceP_FD_185933 | JGI IMG/M metagenome (GOLD analysis project Ga0163217, IMG submission 185933) | Saline lake microbial communities from Ace Lake in Antarctica - Synechococcus sp. Ace-P (PacBio error correction) | ecosystem: Environmental > Aquatic > Non-marine Saline and Alkaline > Saline ... | reverse complement strand
ATTCAATATTCCTGCTCCATTTCCTGCCCGACAAAATTAGCAACGAGCATTAGGCGGGATAATTTTGATCATCGACTGTAGGAATATAAAGCGCACAAGCCCACACTTTTGCTCAGTCGCCGGAGAATTGGACGCCCAATATAGGGCTGCCAAAGTTCCTGCCCGTTTCCGGGTGTCACCCATTACCTTCATTGTTGGTTTTGGGTCTTTTACATTCGTCTTGAATACTCAGATGTTTTTAAACAACTTTGATAAGACGTTGGCAGGCTGTACGCCAACTGACCGAAGTTCATCCGGAACGAGGACCAAATTCCAAAACGTGCTGATTTATTCTCTTGATCCAAGGCCTAACCCTTGAATATAAGGGGCTAGACCCTGCTGTGCGTATTGGATGAAATTTCACAATACTTTGTATTTGCTGCGGAACTTTAGCAACAATGGCCCAGTAAGACTGACACATCTGTCAACTCCTGCTTCAGTTGACAAGTTTTTCTCAAGCTGACGAAGCCAGCCCAATACTTTGCTGCAAAACGCCACTTCATGCCGAAAAAATGGACCTATCGCTTATCTGGAGATGGATGACCCTCATCAAATACATAAATAGTTTCTTTTGGGGTGTTCAGGTATTTTGCACCACCAACCCAGAGACAAGTCGGCTAGCACCAAATCATGGTTCGCCACTATAAACATTCTGCTACTTTCAATCTCGGCTCTCGCTTTTAAAAAAAAACGGAAACACGCAGAATAGTTAGCACATTTCGATTTGTACACTGTTGATTGATCGGTGGTTTAGCGACGCCAATCTTGAGTCGCGAATAATTCCTGCCCAAGTTATCTTTATCGCCATCCATTCACCTTTTCCAAGGCGGTGTCCATTTCTTGGTAAAGAGCTGTATTCACATTCATCCGAGTTTAAAGGGTTGCTCAAAAAGACCAGCGGGAATCATGTCTTCCAGGGCCTGTTCTTCTGAGCTTAAAAAGCCTTTTTCAAGGTTATTCAGACAAAATAGCGGCCCTCGCCCTTTCGCCAGTGTGTATTTAAACTCAATCAGTATTGCTTCAAGTAGTTCCTTGGCAACTCCTGTATGAAGGAATCTGCTCTTGTAGCGCCACCGTGGCAGTAGATTATGATTATTTGAGGCCTCGAGCTTTTCGCAATAGGGTTGCAGCCAAGCAATAAGACAAGCGTTTTACCGTGCCAGCTGCCTGCCTCAATGACCGCGACATGTTTTTCATTCGAGTCGCTCACCCTCACTACCTGTTTTATATTACCCAAAGTTCGTGCCGATGGGCGCCTATTCATTTTCCGCTGGGCCAGCCTTGGTTTATGGGGACTTCGCTCTAAAGAGGTCGGTAAGCAAGTTTGTATTTGTTTTTTTAGTTCATTCGTGAAGCATTTAATATCATTGAGATTAGTTAAGGAATACTGTATATGAATAACAGTTACTGTATTAAACAAACCAGATAACCTATGATTAAATTAACCAAAAGGACAATCTGACGTTACTAGGAAAACCATCGCGAATTTATTAGTGAAAAACGTGGTTTTTCCGCCAACCAGAGTGAAGTAGCTCGTCGACTTGGGTTTTAAATCCCCCAATGGCCGCCGAAGAACATCTAAAAAGCCTTTGTGTTAGAAAAGAGGGCTATTGAAATTTGCTCTCGGCGCCTCTCGGTGGGATTCGCTTAGTTAACAAGCGTCGAACGACAACCAGAAGGACCTTGGACTGGCCTATTATAGGAAAGTCGCTGCAGGTTATTCGGATTCTGTGCTCAGGAAAAACATTGCCCTCGTCACGTCAACATACCAGCAAGCATGTTTTCTCAAAAGCGACTATTTTCTTCTCGGTTTCTGGAACAAGCATTGAAAAACATTGGCATTATGGAAGGCGATTTTTAGCTGTCATAAAACCACACCGTTCAAAATGGCCCAAATTCGTCGTTGCTCGAATAGGCGACGAAGTGACGGTAAAAGCGATTGAACAAAATGCAGCCATTGTTCGACTCCATTCCAGAAAATGAAGACTTCAAGGGACATTATCGTCGACCTAGAAAAGCGAAGAGTTTGTTATTGAAGGGTCTTTCCATCGGCGTTATCGCCAAAGGAATTTAGCGCTCAACAAAAAGGCGAAGCCATCGACTTCGCCTTTTACCAACTATATTCCTTAAAGTTCAAATGCAGTATTTCTTCGGTCGTAATCTTCGTCTTCAGATATCCGGACTCTTCATCCAAAAATAAGGTATTCCTCGAATAAACAAAATCAATACCCGCCATGAACATGCATTTTGCCAGTTTCAAAAATACGATTCCTGTAAAGAAGATCGTGTGTCATTCGATATCTGCAAGGTTTGCCAATGGCATGTTTCCTCTCCGTCGTTCAACTGGCCGGTCTGAGCACAATATCGCCGTTATCCAGCTCAACAAATTTCTAGGTAGGACTCTTTTCATATTCAATACTCGATGACTCTTCTTCTAAAACGTAAACTAACTCAACTAAAATTGCCAGGTAAAGCCAACCGAAGCGCCCGCGTCACTTCCACGGGTCCGATGGACATTATCATCTTTCAACAATAGACCTAGCAGCACAACACTCTAGCTGAACCAAGTAAGCCTGATGCCAAACTGAGAGCCACCAAGAGTCTGAGCAGATAACAAGCACCCAGCTCACTTAACACGGGCACCCATTCATTTGCTTCGTTTCCGCTTCAGCTAATAATTTAGCGGAACATTCCAACGACCCAGATAATGAATAGGCAGAGGAAAACTTCTTTCAATTTTAACCATTCAGCGCACTTCTTAACTGAAAATAAGCCGAGCTTTCCAACCCACAACCAACCCACTTTTCTCGGCTGTTTGGGCGCTTTGTTTTATAAAGCGCCTTGCCGTTATCTATCTTTGTTCGTTAAGGGGCTAGCAAACTTACACTACTCATTTCTTCTTCTTACCTTCCTCGATGACCCATTTAGAACATACGAAGGTAGGCTTTCCAGCCAGTTGGCTTGCCGGTCCTCTTTCTGTCATCACATATGCTCTTTAGTTTTACGGCTATAGGTAATTAACAGTTGAGACCATCACCATCCGCCACAGGAAAGCTTTTGGCAAAGAAATGGTATTTGGGAATCTATTGTTTCCATATAGGGAAGTAATTCTTTTACAAGGGGGCGCGGCGCGTTTCTCGTTTACGAGGGAACTGACTCGCCGCCAAAAACAAACCTGTCCGCACCATCACCGTAAAATATAATGATCTTCAACTTTTGACAAGCAGATCCGGCATATGGAAACGGGTCCATTTTTGGTTGGCGCAGCGTCACCACTCTTCAATATTTACGTGTATTTTTTACACTTCTTCATTGGTAATCCGAAGTACTTTACCAAGCGGCCCTGTTTTTAACTGCATATCCCGAGAGGCATGTTAGTCACATGTCTAGCAAAGGGCCCATCGTAGGCCTTTTATCTTGAATGTGCCCTGCGTCTACTTCATAACCTGAAGCAAGATGGTTTTACGCAAACATGAAGCTTGCGATGCTCTCCATCAAGTAAGTGTCATCGCTGAACCGCAAATAGTTACAGCGGGTGCTTATTAATTAGAGCTTTAGATGTCGCCCTCTTCGTCATCAACGCAACAACGTCATCCACGATAAGGTTATAGTGCCTTACAACGCTCTTTTGGGCGGTAATGCGTATCCAGAACATGACATAATACACCAGTACTCGCCTGTGCGAAGTCTGCATAGGTCGAGAACATGCGGACATTCAATGTCCGTTGTTGTTCGGCTCATTTAGCATCATTGCCTTCCATCTGGTGCTTCGGGCTTTGGCCCAAAAACACCACTTAAAGTCTTTATAGAACGGCATTTAGCGTTTTAATCCAATCTTTATGACCTTCAGCACATTATCATCAGCTGCTTCTTCATTTGGAGCCGTTGAAAGCTAAAATTCATTACGCAACCCAAAGCTTCAACCAAACGCTCAGTGACAATATCACCATGTTTTTCTGCATAAAACCGACGATTTCAACGCGAACATAAACCACGATCTTGAATCGTGGAAATGTAGATGCGTACGTTGGGAGGACGGGACCAATACCACGTTTTCTCTAACTCTTTTACCAAAAACTTGCTTCACTGGACGGTGCCCGGGCTTAGTTAAAATTGCTGCTCAGCTAACAGTTTCGTTGAGGGTAAAAACTCCCCTTCAGCACAGTCAGGCAAAATGTTGGTCTTCGCCTTTTTTAACCACGGTTTGCATAGCGCGAGTATAACCAGTCAACCGCAAAATTACGTTTCTTTGGCTTTGAAACTCGTATTCGCCACTGCTTACTGTAATGGTGGTTGATGTGTATTGCGCTGGGCGTCATTGGACATTGCCATGAATTTGGCTTCGGATCAAAATCGTATAAACCGATGCGAATCTGTCTTTTTTTTTTTTTTTTTTTATCATGCCAAGCAAAATTCATCAACACGCACTGTAACGTTCAGAAGGTCGGTAATTGCTTCATGCGCTTCTTGAGCGCCTTCTTTGCTACTGTTAACGAATAGCTCTTCAGGCAATTTACTTATCGCCGTAAGTTGGAGAAGGATATAACCTCGAAGGCCTCAACAGCATCAAACACTCAGGTTGTCGAATCGGTACGCATGGTAAGTAATATAACCGCCTTCATACAAGCGCTGCGCCAACATTCATTGGTCTTTCTTAACACATAACCCAACGCGTTGCTAAGCCGCTGCTTGAAGCGGTAGAAGGTTAATTAAATGGCGCAGACGGTTTACTACTGTCGGTTTATCTTCACGACTCTAACCAAGTTATTTTGCGCCATTTTGACGGTGGCAAGGTGCTCGTCGGATTCTATTTTTATTTACTGACGGTATTCTTTGTTCTGATACCTTTGCCGCTTCAAACTTAATAACTTCTTTGATGCGTGGCAAGTAATTCGTCCAACTCCCAAAACTCATTCAGGAATAAAGCGCCGTATTTCTTTCACGTTCAACAATTTAACGGACATCGCAGCAGAGCTTGAAGCCACGGACCAGCGCGATAAAGACCCCTGCCACATTCATGCCTCAAAAGGCAGAGAAGCGTGCTGACACGGTGGATAGGATGCCCAAGTAGACAACGTTTTCTCCCGGGCGCTCTTCTATATTATCGCGCTCGCGTGTGGTAGTGATACGGCAATAGTGAAACTCTGTATCCAGACTCAGTAGTGTTCTAGATGTGATGTATGTCAGAAGCATACGCCTTTGATGAGCGTTTTTGTTTACTAATTCGTTATAATTACCACTACGATATAGTCTCGACTCATCATACCAACTCCGGATCGAGCGCTACGTATATGTGTCAAGGGCCATATTGTTCCTCCCGCGTGTATCAAATACGTGAAGTGCTGTAGTGCTGATTGGTGTTGTTCAGCTATTTTCGCGTCAATCGCTCAGTCATCACGAGTATTGCTCTTTCCGCGCTGAGTAATGTCATCTAGTGGAGCTCCTGGACTCAGTATAATTTTGCCTAGGAATTCCCACGTGCCCATTAGTACTGGAACTTGTTCCTCGTATTCATTGGACACCTGGCTCTGTTATTCGTGCTTTGTCTTCTGGAGTCATACAGCCGCTCAAAGAGTTTGCTTTCGGCTCGCTCCTGTAGCGTATGAGGTGAAGATCTGCCTACGCTGAGGTGATAAGATCTTTTCGTTATTTACTTGGTCGGATCACGTCTCGCATGTTGTGAATCTATTATAAACATTTCATCGTGCCCTATGTTATTGGTGTCGTTGCACTGTTTTAACGTCCTAGCGGGCGATTGCACGCAGTAAACCAAGTAGGTGACTCTTCTAACCTGCATTGACTGGCTCAAGCCTTTAATAAGAGCTCAGGTACTGTGGAGTCCACGTGTTGCACAAAGGAGTTTATATCTCTTAGGGGCGCGCGCTGATATGTCGCCAAACACCTGATTATGATACGCTCTAATCCCTGTAATTGTATATCACTCTACATTAAAGTTATGTTTAAAATAAGAAATACTAGTTCAGCAGATTAATAGTTTCGTCTGATGCTTAAGTACATTATCTACTTAATGGATCGCTTAATCGTACACTTAAATTATACAGTTGTTTGGGTTTATTAGGATACATTATCCTAGGCGGCCTACCCCTCTCAGATTGATTAACCGCTTTTGACCGATCACATGTTGTACTGTTATGTCTGTGTCTTGGATCACCGTTGGCACCAAAAAGAAAAGAAATTAACTGAGCGAACGCGTAAACAATTACAACATGTCTAATAGGGCTGATTCGTGATTGAACAACATATTCGGCGGCCTAAAAAGGACTAAAACCAAAACGTAGGCCACGGATGTGCTTTATGATTTCTTATCTAGGACACACTTTCGGGAACTTCTGCATATCAGGATGACTCTGAAAAATAGAAAAATACGTATGCCACCGCGGAAGAGGGCCGAAAGAACGAGCCGCGAGTATAACCAGAAGCCAGACCTTTTAAGCTTTCAAGAAAAAAACCAAACTACAAGAACGCTAACCAAAACGGCTAAAATGCTTTTATATTTGCGCCGAAAAGGCCGGTAGTTAAGTAAACGGCACTACCAAGCTGCCCTATGAGTATTTTACGCTGGCTCAACCTCTGGATTCAACTTAAATCGCCCAAATTGGTTCAAGAAATAAAAACTTCTTAAGTGGCGACTTTACGCGTGCACAAACACTGTACGGCGCGTATATTGTCACACATTTAAATTCAGGACTTCAATAGAGCGGCCAGAAAAGAAAATTTTAAAACATTTGTCACCGATTAGAATGAAGAATTCGTTATTCTCGAAAAATTGCGGGCCATGACGAGAGCGACAATCCAGAAGAAGTATTAAGCCGAACTTATTCAAATCTAGATATCCTTAAAAACTCATATAACAAGGAGGAAACAACGGTAGGAAAAACTGCTGGTTATGGCTTCAATCAGAAATATTCTTCAACTCTGCCAATGAAAAAAACAAAGTGGGGCCAAACTTCTCTTAAAGCGACCTCTCACCTGCTTCATCCCAATAGAATGGAAAACACTCTCTGGGCGTTGATTTTTATCCCGATAAGGCAAGGCACCCATATTTCAAGGGGCGCACCTCTAGACTCTGCAGCTAAGGCCCATATCACTTGCGGTCACCATCCTTCAATCAAGAATGATATTTCCATACTTCAAAGCAATATCCCACCTTTATCAGGCAAGAAAGTAAACCGGCTTTAAACGATAAAAAAGAGATTGCATCGTTTTTTCTTATTCAATGATTATCCCCACTTGTCAGGAAGGGTCAATTGATGTAAGCTGAACAGTAAGTCCACAGCTTTCGGGCTGCATACGTAAAGCCCATGGCGTTGCCGCTCTTTTTTTGGGTGGGCATAATCTAACGCTGACCCATTAAAGATAATGTAATGGAAATAACAATGAAGCCCGTCATATTTAAATGTTCGTCAATTATTGAACTAAAAATAAACAAAACGAGCCAATTTTGGAGGTATTCTATGGCTGTATAACACGAAATTTTACTTGCTGTTGACCTAACCGATGAGAAGCATCAAAGTCGCAAAACAAAAGCCGTTTGCTCTATGTAAAGCAACCGGTGGCAGAACTTACCCCATACTTCACGGTCATTGAATCGGCTTAATTACGCCTATTGGCGGCGATGTACCCATTTGACATCACAGACATACAAAGCCTCAATTCAAGGAACCGCCAAAGAGCGCATCTCGATTCTAAAGCGCAACTGAATATCTGTTCCAAGGAAAGCTGTATCACGGCCCAAGGCGGTATAGAAAGCGAAATACACCGTATTGCAGAAGGAAAAGAAAGTCGATTTATCGTTGTGGGAAGCCACGGCCGCCCATCGGTCTTTGGCCTTATTTACTTGCGCTCAACCGCAAATGGGTACTGCACGGAAGCACCTTGTTGATGTGCTTAGCTAAAAAGGTATAGCCAAAGACTAGCCAATTAATACCAAAGATAATTAAAAAAGGCCGATGTAAACATCGCCTTTTTTACATTTCAAAACAGCCTTAGCTTCGCGGTCCAGTCGTTCCTCTCGATATCAAGAAGCTCCAATGCCTTGACCCCGCCAACTGTCATTCTTTCGTATTTTCCATCACTACGGGCAAAGTTGTTTATCTTTTGCGAACTTGCGTTCTCTCATCGATTAAAGCCTGTATTGCCGGCTTCATCCAGCCCTTCTGACACCGTACTGTTCTGTAGGAAGAACTAGGCTCGTGATACATAAAACCAAGCACGGCCAGCCTAAAGAGCGAAGCTCCGCTGCAATGCGGACGCCTTAGTACTGTCTTCCGTTTTGGCCTTGTTGAAGCGTCGCGAAACCTAATTCAAATAAGGACAGACACAGCGACGCCGTATTGAGTCGTCTTTCTTGCCGCTTCAAAGCGCTCAGAAAGTCGCTAGGGAGAAAAAACTCTCATTCGACAGTTCCTGTTGGCGTAGTGCGGTATAAAGACGCTTCCAACCGGCAACCTTAGCCTCAAGGCAAAACGTCTGATCTGAATAGTCGATTGGCCGCTACGTACTGGCTAGACACCATAGATAGCGAACCACCTCAGGATTGTAAATTTCGCCAACACATCACGCTACAGTGGAAAAAATTGCCCAGTGATTTGGACATTTTTTTCCGTTTTTGACGCGAACGCGCCACAATGATCCAATAATTCACATAATCTTTGCCTGTTTTGCCGGCTTTCGGAATTTGTGCAATTTCATTTTCATTTGATGTGGAAATAAGGAATCCGGACCACCACCAGAATTATTCGAAATGGACTTCCAAGGGCAGGCTCGTTTAGGAACATTGCGAACACTCGATTGCCAACCTGGTCGTTCCATCACCCCCAGGGTTGAAGACCAAGACAACCTCGCCTGCTTGTTTGCTTTCCCACAACACAAATCCGCGGGATGTTCTTTAGCAACCTCAACATCAAACACGAGCACAGCAAGCAATGCATCTAGCTTACGATTGTTTAATTTACCGTTAGCCTTCAAACTTAGTTGTTCGATAATACACATCACCAGAAGGTGCCCCTTGGTAAGCAAAATCCTTATCGATCAGGAATTTGAATCATATCAATGATCTCTTGCATGAAACTCCGTTCGCCTTTTTGGCTCACGTCAGGCATTTTATTGCCTAAACGCCAAGTCATCTTCACGCTGTGCCGCAATTCATTCGCTCCAGTTCAACAACTGAGTGGATCATTATCTCTTCCGCACGCTGGATGTTTTATCGGTCAACGTTCGGTTTATATTTTCGCCATAATTTCAATTCGTAAACCTAGTGACGAATGAAGCGTGAAATAATGTCAAAGGAAATCATCGCACGAGCATGACCAATTGTGGCAAAAATCGTTAGACAGGGTTGGCCACAAACATACATACCAAACCTTGCTTCCTCGATTTGGTTTTGGAAAATTTCTTTCTTCCCACTTAGGGTGTTGTAAAAATCTTCAACATGCGCTTATTCCTTTTGCTTCAAATTTTTGCCCAAGAGTCACGCAAGGTGACTGTATACATTAAACAACCACACCGTCTTCTTTCAAATCACGCAGAAAATACCCTTTCTCGTTCGAACTGAAATTCCTTGGACCCTTTTCAGACTGCAACAATGACGGTTCAGGCTTTGGCAATAGGTCACCATCGTTAACGATTCTTGGATTAAATGAAATCCAAGAAGGTTTATTTCGTCATAGTTGCATCGGGGCAATTCATTCACAAAACAAGCATCGTAAAGATTAACGTATGGGCATCAAACAGCATGCTTCGCGCGTACCCAATGAATCACCCTTTTTGGCTTGTAGCCTTCAGGGTTCACACCCAAGTGTTGCTTCTCATCATAACGGCAACCGTAATTCGACTACGTCACCCGCGTCATTTTAATTGCTTTCATCACAAGTAATGACATTAACCACCGCGGAAGGACGGAAACCGCGCCTTCAAGCGTTAAGCGCTTCCATTTACGAGGCGGGCCACTTCGCAAAGTCTTGCCGGCGGTCAATGTTACAACTCTTTACTAAATGGCACTTGGCGCGGAGTGCCCGCTTTCTTCATTTTTTCGGGTGAATTACCCACCGTTTGAAGATTTCTTCTTTCCCTTCAGAGGTAGTTGGTTCAGGGTAACTTTGATCGGATGTCGCACAACCATGGCGCGATTTTGCACTGGCATCCAAATCTTCACGAATAGCGTGTTCCAACATCCGACATCAAACCGTTACTGTCAGATTTGTCACACCAATACGATCGCAAAAATTACGGATTAGATAAAGCTGTTATATTAACCACGACGACGCAAACCAGAAATCGTCGCATCCGCGGATCATTCCCAACCAATGTACGGTGTTTTTTCATTCCACCAGCGCTTTTCAACTGTACGCTTGCTCGTTTACGTGTAGTTAAAATTAAACGAGCAAATTCAATTTGTTGTGGAATGAGCCGTCTTTCAACGTATCCAAACCACCCAACTCGTACAATGGACGATGATCTTGAAACTCAAGCGTTACAGACAGGTCGGCGTCACTTCTTCAATGGCATCGAAAAACAATGCGTTAAAAAATCATACATCGGATAAACGCACCATTTATCACCTCGTTTGGTGATGGTGGCACATGACGACCTCGATAGTAATTGATCACGCATACTTGATATTTGGACTTGCCCATTCAATTTTAGCGCGCAGAACCACTTCACCGTCTTTGTATTTACCATTTTTCATATCCATTGAAAACGGCCATATGTTTCTTCAAACACTGCGATCACGATATGGGCTATTTTTCCTGGCTCTTTCAATTGTGGCCGCGATAATTTCGCGGCATTTGCTCAGCGCTTTTAGGTTTCACAAAGCATAGGCCTTGCCTGCCTGAACAAGTTGTATTGCAAAAAATCAAACAATGTGATCAAATAGTCAGAAGGCAAAACTTAGGTTCGGTCGTTTTCCATTCAAAGCCAAGCATTTCTACACGCGTTTAATCGATTCAAATTGTATTCAACACCCTTTCTCAGGATTGTGTCATCAAAACGTAGATTGCACTGACACTTGTAACGCTGCGCTAGCGAAGTTCAGACAATGGATTTAGCATGGCGTATTTGTGTAGGTAGCCATTTGGCTCAGGTGAAAGCGAGTAAGAACCTTACCGCCGTGCTTACCTGATCGTTATTTTTCTTTATCAAAGGATTTGGCTAATAAAATACCTGCGTTTTTTGAACGTTTCTGACATGGTTGATGAAGTCCCGAATAAGTGTTGGGTCTAACAATATTGTTACTTTTGATCGGGCAAGTATTTATAGTATTTAGGTTTCTATGGGATATTGAGCAGAAAATCTTTTCCATGTTTCTCTCATTACTAGCCGAAAGAAACGTATTTTCGACACAAAAAAAACGATCACTCCCACCCAAAAATTGGTAACAACTGCTGTTGCCGCCAAATTTACGGACAACAAACGGGCGATACCACCCAGCAACCAAGGATTGGAATAAAGACATATTGATGATGCTGATTGGCATCAATATCATTATGGGTGTTATGATTCGCGGTTAACCACGGCGACTGGAACGAACTTCAGAGCCCTCTTCCAAAAAAATCGGGCATTACCACTTTATTAAGCACGAGCCAAACAAGACAAATCGCAAACTTCCAAAGGGTCACTACGAACATGCCCGAAATAATCAAATACAGCATCGATTAAATTTCATTTTCTGCCCCCTGTATTTATTATTGCCTTCTGTACTTTTCTTTATGACGCCGAATAGTCCGCAAGTAACCAACCGCAAACGCCGATCACCGCCGGACACAAGCAGCCCCAAGATGTATTTGGGCAAGCCAGATAAAAAGCACCGATGCAACCCCAGCACTTAGCATGCCAAAAAACCAAAAAAGGGTCTGCGCTTTTAAATAGGGGCGTTGATAAATACCAATAAAGGTCGCCACCATTGCGAATTCTAACCCCCATTCAACTCCTTTACCTGGAATGAGTTTCACCGGATTAAAAACACCCAATATTGGGTCGTAAACATTCCCACATAACCAAAAAAAAACGAAATAAAGACCCTAATACACCTTTATGTCCATTTCCTTCATCTTTGGCAGCGCCAATTTTTCGTTACATAGGGACGAACCGGGCCGGCATAGGTTTCAATTCAACAACCCAAAACCCATCACAGGCTCGGATCGGCATAGGCAAATTTGTTTGGACAAAAATTTCACCAAATCCGGCTGCGTATAAAAGGTGACGAAGAATTTAAACCAATAAAAAAGTGGTCGACCACGAATCCACCCAGATCGGGCGGCATGCAAGGGCAATTAACCAAGCGCCAAAAACAAATTGCGCTGAGGGGCCTGCGAAACCCCCACGATGGCCGGGACATTGGGCAATAAGGCGAAAACCAACGGGGGCTCAAAACCCATAACTTGAGGGCTTAAAGGGACCCAAAACAAACAGAAGGGGGACCCAAAAAAACGGAAAAGTTTCCCAAACCCAAAAACGATTTCATAGGAATGTGAAAGGGGGCGGGGGGGACGCGGCCGCGGCCGTATTTATTGCCTTTTTGCCCCCAATTTTGTAGTCCCATAAAGCATTTTTTTTTCCAAAAATCTTCCTTCCCTTCTTTTT
>Ga0163217_1081229_pt1 | contig 12643 bp, 23 predicted proteins | sample SynspAceP_FD_185933 | JGI IMG/M metagenome (GOLD analysis project Ga0163217, IMG submission 185933) | Saline lake microbial communities from Ace Lake in Antarctica - Synechococcus sp. Ace-P (PacBio error correction) | ecosystem: Environmental > Aquatic > Non-marine Saline and Alkaline > Saline ... | reverse complement strand
CAGCCCGCGAAGCATTCCCCGAAATTGTCCGCTACGACCCCCACCGATTCATCTGCTCTCATGGAGAATGGCCGTCAGTGCAGCTTACGTGACAGCCCAATCCAGCCGACGGGGGCTATTACTACAGATGGATTGCAACTGTGATTAGATCTGTTTTGATCAGGCCTGTTTGTCTGATCAGTACGATTCAGTCATGCTCTGATCTTAGGTTGTTGAATAGGATTCTATGTCAATCGGAGTGCTGAGACAAGCCGCACCGCTTTCATTGATGACCTGCGCACTCGTTTCTGCATTGAACGGTGGCACAGGTCGTTTTTTTTTGGTAGTCATGTTTTCTGTTGTTTTGGACTATCTTAAGCATCGGGAAAACTATCCCGAGTTTGGCCTAAACCTGGAAATGGATCGTTGGAAGCCAAGATGACGAGGCGTTCCAATGAAGCGTTCACCTTTCTCCCTTGGCCAGCCTTAAACGCCTATCAGACTTTTTGCTTTGATTGCTTCTTGACGGCTGCTTCAACTGGCTCAGCATTCACGGATTGCGCCGCCTCCCCGCCCGCAGCCTTGGTGCGGCTTAAGATTGCTTTAGATTTGCGGCTTGCAGGCTTCTCCATGGCCAACCCGTTCCCCTTCTCGCTGCCACAGGCCCTGGGATGGTCTGGCTTTGGTGGCCTCACGATCGGTCTGCTGATCTGATCGAGGTGGGTGCCTGCAGGGGTCATAACACCGTCAGGTGGTTGATTCTCTTTGTAGGCCTTCGTTCGCCATTGCTGTCCACTCGAATGACGTCCAGGTGGCCCAGTTTTCCGACTTTTGTCTGCGTGGTTGCTCCACTCAATCTGTCGCCCCTGATAGGTCAGTCCACGCAGGTGAAGGGCCTGGTCGTCGGCCATCAATGACCCAAAGCACATGCCACCGTTCTGACGTCGTAGCTCACCGGTTTTGGCTTCGACCGGTGGTCGCGCAGGGAAGCCGCAGTCCCTCTGCAGCTGGCGTTGGTTCTCCCAGCCCCAGAGATAGCGGCGTTCTCGCTGGGATAGAAACCAACAGGTTTTCTTTGCCGGCTTCGCCGCAGCGGGAAAACGGTCGAGGCAGCTGCAAGCCTCTGATCTCCATCTGGAGGCTGGAATGGCCTGAGACAGCCACAGCGCCGCTCCGCCTCAGTTTTTCGTAAACCGGCGAGCCAGCGGCGAACGCGGGTTCGAGATGGGGCCACCGTCGCACCATCACAGATCCCGCGTCACTTCCCGATTCATCGGCAACAGCCTGGCAACGGATCGGCTCCAGCCAGGACGGCCAGCCCTTCAGACCACCAGTTCATCCGGGTTTTGGTCTCCTCCTTGGGGACCTTGAAGATCCGCAGGGGCAACGCCACCGCTGATTCCCTTTGCTGCCTGCCCGGCCTGTCAGCCAAGGCCGTCCCAATCGGGATTCTCACCAGGCAGCGTCCGCTTCGGCGGCCAGCCCACGAAAATGATGCAAAAGCCATTCAGCAATCCTGATGGAGAAGAGCCAAAACAAAAACCCGGATGCGTTGCGTCCATCCGGGTAAAAAAACCTGAATCCGAAAAGACCGATTCGGACGTTCTGGTTCAGATTTCAGGAGAACGACTGGCGCTCTGAATTCAGCCAGAGGCCGATCTCGGAGAGGATTCCCTTGGCCGGTGAGCAGCTCGGTGCCCAAGCGATCACGAAGCGAGCGATGGCCATGCGGCCATTCAGGTTGTCAGCGAAATCAAACGAAGCAAAGCCGGGAGGTGGGCAGTCAGCCATGGTGCTGGTGGTGGTTAATGCCAGAAGTGCAACAGCCATTGAGCCAATGTGTCACTTCCTTTCGGCTATTGGCCTGCCCGGTTTCGCTCTTGCTTTTCAAGTTGGCGCCTGCAGCATTTGCCCAGCCTTTGCCAGGTGCGCCCCTTTCTTCGCAGAGTGCGCGTCCATTGCCACTTCTCTGGCAATGGTGGTTGGCCAATCGCCTGATTGGCGGCATCGAGCTCGAGGGTGATCGCCTCTGCTTTCGGCACGGCGCTTGAAGGCGTGCGGCGCTGCAGCATTCGACCGTCGCCAGCCTTCTGCTTCATGGCCGGGGCTTGGCAGAACCGCTTGCTTTTCCAGGCCAGGCAGTGAGGCCTGGCATTGATCGGCCCGAGGACACCACCTCCATCATTCCCAGGAAAAATCCGCAGCAACGCCTCCCCCATCGATGAATTGAGCCCAAGGTGGAAGAGTTGCTTGACAGCTCGTTCGGACCGATGTGGACTTGGTTAGCCGGCTTGCGCGATGGCCACTGTTCCCTAGTCCTTGGACTCTCCAGTTGAGGGGAGACCATACGCGTGATGGACTCCTGATTCCCCTGCGCATGCGTCCTTTCTTTCTCCTTGCCGTGTATGGTCGGCCTCAGTTGTTTCGCGCCCTTCCGTGCCGGAGGCCGTCCCCAGATGGATCTCACCATCACCACACGGCACCGATGCCGACCACACGGCACCGATGCCGACCATGCCGGCCACCGATGGATCCACGCGTGCCCACGCCCATGACGTTTTGGAGGGGACCGGCCGGAGCCACCTTCGACCTGCGCTTCTCGACTGGATGCGTGCCAGCACCACACCGGGGCGTGCCGGATGGCGAATTTGTGTTTCGCGGATGGCGAGCGGGCGTTAGGACCGCCCTGGCCATTCGATCTGGCGCCGAGCAAGCCGCCTGAAATCCGGGCGATTGGGGCTGTGGCGGAAAGGCCTGTATCCCGCAGGCCTCCCGCCTACCCCGTAGCCCTGGCTCCCGGTGCCGATCCAGACAGCCTCTCGGGCCTCATCCGCATGAGCCAAGGCCCGATCGAGGGCATGCGCATGATGGGCGAGGGCCCACCAGGAGAACCGGGTGGTCTGGTTTCTCGAGGGGATGCCTTGAGCATCACGGCGGGCGTGATGATGCGCCCACGATGCCCTCGCCAAGAGCTCCAACACCACGATTCGGTCGCTTGCGCCCGGCAGGTGATTCGTGCCCCAGCGGGCCGAGATCATCGCGCTGCCGGCGGATGCTGGCCGGCTGAAGCGATTACGCAAACCCGCTGTACTACAAGTTCGACAATCTCTTTTGCCCCTTTGCAGCCGAGGCCTCATTCTCCTGGCGGCGCGTCTCGACTCCACACTTCAAGCTCGCCGCCGCCACCATGTTCATTGCCGCAGTGGAAGGGGTAGCGCCCCGGCTTTCTCCGGCAGCAGCTCCAGCCACCGGGGTGTCGCCGACGGCGGAGATCGAGAACGCGCTGAAATCGGGGAGAGCACCTGCCGGCCACGCAAACTGCCTGCGGATCGAGGCGGTGGAAGGCCAAGCCGCACGGGCTGTCCTGCCCGCACCCTGATCCGCCCTTGGCTCGTAGCCGCCATACGACGTGATGGTGCATCTGCTGGATCCATCTCCCCTGGAGCCGCAGCGTCGCCGCGTTTTGCCTCGCCCCCAGAAAACCACCACAGCTCCAGCAGGATCAGGCCCAGCCCGCCGCTGGCCACCCAGCAGCTGCAGGCCCAGGGGCTGGGCGGTGCGCCGCCCACGGCCCGGTTCTGCCCATGACGGCCTCCATGCCAGCGGCCTGTGTACCGCTGGCGCTTTCAAAAGCCTCGACGGCGATCGGCTTTTGGGCCAGCAGCTGTCTGGAGGAATGCGGAGCCGAGCAAACCGGCGACGCTGGCGGCCTCCAGGGGGAGATGGGCATCCAGCCCAGCTCACCATCACCGTCGATGAGCGCTACGAGCCAAGGTGGATCAAGGGTGCGGGCAGCGACAGCCCGTGCGGCTTGCCCCTTCCACCGCCTCGATCCCAGCAGTTGCGTGGCCCAGGTGCCTCTCCCCGACTTTCAGCGCGTTCTGATCTCCCGCTCGGCGACACCACGGCTGCTGGAGCTGCATGCCGGATAGAAGGCGGGCGCTTTACCCCTTCCACTGCCGGCGATGAAACAAAATTGGTGCGCCGCGCGAGCTTGAAGTGGTGAGCGAGACGCGCCGCCAGGAGAATGAGCCCTCGCCTCAAAGGTGCAAAAGAGATTGCTCGAACTTGTAGTTTAGGCGCGGTTTGCGTAATCCTTTCCACCGCCAGCATCCGCCGCCAGCGCGATGATCTCGCGCCCGCTGGGCCCACGATCACCTGCCGCCGCAAAAGCGACGAATTCGTGGTGTTTGCGAGCTCTTGGCGAGGGCATCGTGGGGCCATCATCAAACGCCCCGCCGTGATTGCCCCTCAAGCATCCCCTCGAGAAACCAGACCACCCGGTTTCTCCCTGGTGGGCCCATCGCCCATCATGCGCATTGCCCTCGATCTGGGCTGGCTCATGCGGATGAGGCCGAAGAGGCTGGTCATGGATCGGCACCGGGAGCCGAGGGCACGGGGTAGGCGGGGCCTCGGGTGATACCAGGCCTTTTCGCCACAGCCCCATCGCCCGGATTCAGCGGCTTGCCTCGCGCCAATCGAATTGGCCAGGGCGCCAACGCCCGGCTCGCCAATCCTCGAACACAAAATTCGCCCTCATCCGCCAACGCCCCGGTGTGGTGCTGCACCATCTCCGTCGAGGAAGCGCAGGTCGAAGGTGGCTCCGGCCGGGCCAAACGCTTCATGGGCGTGGCACCGTGATCCATCGGTGCCGCATGGGTCCATCGGTGCCGCTTTGTGGGTCCATCGGTGACCGTGTGGTGATGGTGATGGATCCACTGGGCACGGCCCCGGCACGGAGCGGCGGGAAAACACTGAGGGCCGATCCATACACCAAGGGAGAAAGAAAGGACGCATGCCAGGGGATCAGGAGCCACTCACCGTATGCGTCTCCCCTAAACAACTGGAGAGTTTCAAGGACTTAGGGGAACTAGTGCCCATCGGCGCAAGCCGCGGCTAACAAGTCCATCGGTCGGACGAGCTGATCAGCCAACTCTTCCACTTTGCCTCAATTCATCGATGGGGGAGGCGTTGCTTTGCGATTTCCTGGGGAATTTGATGGAGGTGTGTTCCTCGGGCCGATCAAGCCAGCCTCACTGCCTGGCCTGGAAAGCAAGCCGGTCTTGCCGCCCCGCCCTTGAAGCAGAAAAGGCTGCGTACGGTCGATGCTGACAGCGCCGCACGCCTTTCAAGCGCCCGTGCCGAAACAGAGGCGATCACCCTCGAGCTCGATGCCCGCCAATAGGCGATTGCAACCACCAAATATCTGCCAGAAGAACGTGCAATGGACCGCACTCTGCAAGAAGCGGCGCCCACCCTTGCGCAAAGGCTTGCAAATGCCTGCAGGCGCCAACTTGAAAAAGCAAGAGGCGAAACCGGCAGGGCCAATAGCCGAAAGGAAGTGACACAATTGCCTTCATAGGCTGTTTACACTTTCTTGCCAGTTACCACCACCAGCACCATGGCTGACTCACCTACCCCCGCTTTGGCTTCGTTGATTCGCTGAAACCTGCGACATGGCCGCCATGGCCATGCTGGCTTCGTTGATCGGCTTGCGGCACCGAGCTGCCCTTCACCGGCCAGGGATCCTCTCTCCCAGATCGGCCTCGGCTGATTCATGAGCGCCAGTCGCTTCTCCTGAAATCTGACCAACGTCCGATCGGTCTTTTTCGGATTCAGGTTTTTTTACCCGGATGGACCACCATCCGGGTTTTGTTTTTGGCCTCTTCTCCATCAGGATTGCTGAATGGCTTTTTGCCAATCATTTCGTGCTGCGCCGCCGGAAGCCGGACCTGCCTGGTGAGAATCCCGATTGGGACGCCTCTGCTGACAGCCGCAGCACAGGCCGAAATCAGCGGTGGCGTTGCCCTGCGGATCTTCAAGGTCCCCAAGGAGGAGACAAAACCCTGCGATGAAACTGGTGTCTTGAAGGGCTGCGCCGTCCTGGCTGCGAGCCCGATCCGTTGCCAGGTTGTTGCCATGAATCGCGGAAGTGACCGGTCGATTCTTGTGATGCCGACCGGTGCCCCATCTCGAACCCCGTTCCCGCTGGCTCGCGGGTTTACGAACTGAGCGCGAGCGGCGCTGTGGAACTGTCTCAGGCCATCCAGCCCTCCAGATGGAGATCGAGGCTTGCGCTGCCTCGACCGTTTTCCCCCTGCGCGAAGCCGCAAACGAAACCTGTTAGCGTTTCTATTCCACCGAGAAACGGCCGCCTATCTCTGCTGGGAGAACCAACGCCAGCTGCCACAAAGCCTGCCGGCTTCCTGCCCGACCAACCGGTCGAAGCCAAACGCGTGAGCTACCGACCGTCAGGGACGCCCTGCATGTGCTTTGCGTCATTGATGCGACGACCAGGCCCTCACCTGCGTGGGACCTGACCTATCAGGCGGCGACAGATGAGTGGAGCACCACGCCGACAAAGTCGGAAAAACTGGCGCCACCTGGAGTCATTCGAGGTGCGACCACAATGGCCGACGAGGCCTACAAAGAAATCACCACCTTGACGGTGTTCTGACCCCTGCAGCACCCACCTCGATCAGATCAGCCAGACCGATCGTGAGGCTCACCAAAGCAGACCAGCCAGGCCGTGGGCCGCGAGAAGGGGAATCGCAGTTGCCAGGAGAAGCCCTGCAAGCCGCAAATCTAAAGCATTCCTTATAAGCCACCAAGGCATGCGGGCGGAGGAGCCGGCGCAATCGCTAATCCTGAGCCAGTGAAGCCAGCCGTCAAGAAAGCAACTTCAAAGCAAAAAGTCTGATCAGCCGTTTAAGGCTGCCAAGGAGAAGGTCAACGCTTCATTTGGGAACGCCTCGTCAATCTATGCTTCCACGATCCATTTCCAGGTTTGGCCTCAACTCGGATAGTTTCCGCATGACTGTAAGATAGTCCAAAACAACAGGAAAACATGACTCCAAAAAAACGACCTGTGCCACCGCTTCAATCAGAACGAGTGCCGCAGGTTCATCATGAACGTAGCGGGCTTTGTCTCAGCACCCGATTGACATAGAATCTTTCAACAACAGATCAGACATGACTGAATCGTAAACTGATCAGACCAAACAAGGCCTGATCAAACAGATCTAATCACAGTTGCAATCATCTGTAGTAATAGCCCGTCGGCTGGATTGCGTGTCACGTAGACTGCACTGACGGCCAATTCTCCAGAGAGCAAGATGAAATCGGTGTGGTCGTAGCGGACAACTTGCGCGGGAATGCCTTTCGCGGATCAATTCAGTGCGCCACGCCCCACCCAGGGCGTTGTAGTGGGAATGCGTGAGCTGAGGTGCGTGAGCCACGTGGGTGGAGCCGATACCGTGGTTCAGAGAAAATTCAACAACGGTCCATAGGCGGACGGTCCAACGGTCTGCAGGGCTCCCTTCGCCCAGTCCACTCGTCAGCCGTGAAAATGGGGAATGTCGCGTGGTGTCGGTGTGCCTGCAGCCAGGTGTAGCAAACAACCAAGCATGATCACCATGCGCTAAGGCAAACCCCATACACGCCAAAAGCCACCCGCAGCAGCGACGTTTTGACATTGGCCCAGAAGACCATGAGGCGAAAACACCACAACCAGGCCGATGTTGCGACATCTGCCACCAGGCCTTCCAGCGACCTGGAAAACAAACTCACGCGCTTCCCGGGGCTGACCTGGGGGATGGGAATGAAATGCGGAGGTGCGGAAAAACCCTGCGCTGCGCCACCGGGATTGCCAAACATCAAATTAGAGCGGCCAGCCGACTAGCAGGTGGACAACAACAGAAACGACCCCATAGCCGATTCGCCAAACACACCTTTGAAACAGAGGCTTGAACGATCCCCACGCCGATTTCGAGCAGGGAAGGAACATGGGTTTCGCCAGCTCGAAGATCGTTGCAATTGGCGTGGTGAACCGGCATGGCTGCGCAGCCAGGAGAAATAGGGCACAAGCCAGCCAAAGCTGTGCAGCACCAACCCGACAGCGTTCCCACCGTGCGGTGGGATGGAAGGCGTTATGCCGCCATTCATTGGGCCAGCACCCAGCAGCCGCCTGCCAAGGTTCCAGTGATCACGGCATAGAGCAACCAGACCGGAAGCAAACACCTCACTGCAGTGGAATCAGGCAGCCAACGCCATAGGCCCAAGAAGAGACGTGGACAAGAAAAAGCAAGGCATGCATCTCCAGGCTTCCGCGCTGTCTATTCACTGATCTTCCTCAGGGAGGCAAGCCAGCAATTGTTGTTTGGTGGGCCAGAACGGGGCCCGGAATTTTCAGAAGTGGAAGCTGGAACTTGGTCTGCCAGGCGAGGAGAAAACAGCTTGGCTCATAAATCAATTCAAAAACCCACCAAGCACCACTCATCGAAACGAATCATGGATTGAGGCGAAATCTAACCGCCGACTGTGCCCCACCGTGGCCACCCCTCTGAGCATCGATCACTCGCATTAGGTAGCAAACTCCGCCACACCTTCAGGAGTCGCTTCCGGCCGTGCTTGACAGCTTGCCCAGATGCATGAACCACACGCTCGCGTCATTTGCCGCCAGATTGAACCGCCGATGAAGCGGTAGCGGAAGGCGCCCAAGTAGCGATCAGCGTACTTTTTCGAAGCGAAGGGCATGGAAGCTGCCGCTGAAGCTAGCGTTTTCAAGTTGACCACTGAGCACCGGTGTTTAATCCACGAATTCTGGTAATTCATTGGGATTGACGACCCTTTACGACCACAGGATGATGGAAGCAACCCGACTTCTGCAACGGCGCAAAGCAAGCCAGCCCAACGGAGATCACTTTCACAGCCTTATCGCCAGTGAATCTTGGGCCCAATCAGCAATAGCGGCAAAAGAGAACGTGGGCCACGGTGCAAGTTTTATATACGGGGGTGCCCGCCTCATCGACAGAGACGGCTGCCACGGACCGGCACCTTGTTCCTTCCGATCCACGACCAGCTGCCACCACAGCGTTTCTCCCGCCAAGGTAGGCATCATCCACCTGACCCACCCCTTTCTTGAGGACATAGGCCGCCCATCACGTTCTTTCATTGCCTGCATGATCTTGTTCGAAAGCAACCATGCCGTTCGGTAGTTCACACCGAGATTTGACGCCTTCAGAGCTAGTGAGGGAGATTCCTGATCTTGGCTTGTGCGACGAGGTTAGGAAGGCAAGGAACCAGGTGCGTCAGAGGTAACCTTTTTGCCTCCAAAGATTCGGTACCGGCCGTGAGGGTGCTTGATGACGACAGCTCCGGCAACTGATTAGCGCCTTGTGGCGCCTGCCAATGATGAGCCCGTACTCCTGCCCCTCACAACTGTGCGGCAACGGAACCATTCAGGCCAGCGCCGCCTGCTTCCAGGGCAACTTCACATTTTTGCTCGGCTTCCGTAGAGCCTCAATTAAACTGGGGCAGCGACCAGGCTGCGCCTGGAAACTGGGATCCGATCATAGTCCATGGCCAGTGACGGCTGGTATATGCGTACCAGCCTAGGTCCCAAAAGGGCTTGCCTTGCGGAGCTTGCCTGCCTTAATCAAGTCGATTCAAGCCAAAACTCGTAGCACACGACAGCTTCCTGGGTATTTCAACGCAGCGGGGATCGGAATGCAACAAGTTCAAGACCCTGACCCAGAGAGAACTGCAGCCGCTTGAACCCAGGCTGGCGAATTCAACTCGATGCCGAGGTGTAAAAGAAGCAGGCGAACTGCCAGAACTTGCGTCTGCCCAAGAGCAAACGCCGCCCACCGCGAGGGAGCGAGCAGCCAGGGAGCCGAGCCACGGCCGGAGAATCGCCTCAGCGCACGCGTTGTGAGGGAAAGCCACCGGCCCAGGACCCAAAGGTGAAAAACGTGCCGCAAGGCCACGGATAGGCGCTGACCGGGCTAGCGGCCTGCCACCAGGGCGGCGCCCCGCAGCACCTCGGTGGCGTCCAGACCTTCACGAACCAGATGCTGGTGGCCGCCAGCACGAACCAGAGGCTGTAAAGGATCAAGTGTGCTGCTGAGCAACAGCACAGGGGCCGCGACGACGGCTTGCGCCATCTTTTATGGCCTGGCGCCAGCCTGGCGGCGGCCAACCACGATCAGACAAGACCGGCAGCCACCCCCGGCCAGCCCCAGGGGGAAGAAGGTGCGCGCCGAGAGCCAGAACTGGCTGTCGACCGGCTTGAGCAGCACGAAATCGAGGAGCTTGCCCTCCCGCCACGCTGCGTGACGATCGTGCTGAGGTTCGCTGCAGCACCCGGCTGGTGATGCCGTCAAGCAGGTTGTAGAGGCCGAGAACCACCAGGGCCTCCTCCCAGCTCCAGCGCCAGGCTTGCCGCCCTAGGCCGACAGGCAGCGAGCAGCACGAACAGGCTGCCGCCAGGTTGCCGCCACGGCCAGCTAACTCGATCAGCACGTTCACCTGGTATCCAGGGTCAAGCGGCCAGAGATGCTGCCCAGAAACCGCCGACGCAACAGCCGCAGGTTTCGCATCCTTCAGGCCCCCATCTGCCGAATAGCGGCGCAGGCCCGCCTGCCAAAGCCACAGAGGGCGAGGCGGGCAGCAGCAGAGCCGCCCAGACGCCGATTGTTGCATTCAGGCCACCGGCCAGATCCACCGGTTCACCGGCGAGCAACTGGGCCGGAAAACGACAGCATCGCCGGGCAAAGGGTGAGCAAGGCGAAGGCACGCCCACCCCCTCCGGGAAAGGCCTCCTAGGGGCGCCAACCAGACCAGAGAGAAACAGTACGGAATCAGCAAGAGCCGCCTCCAGGTCAGCGGCGCGCTCGCGTCCAGAGCAGAGCGATGGTGATCACGGTCTGAAAACAGGAAGCGGCAGCAGGAAAGCAGGTGGATGGCGACACGGCCAGCCAGGAAGCCGCCCGGGCTGCGCAGCCAGAAGCGGCGGGCTGGGGCTGAAACAGAAAGAGATCGCCATGATCAGCCCACCACGAACGGCAAGCGCGTGGCCTGCCCTCGCCGAGAGGGGTGCGGAGGCAGATAGCGCCAGAGGGGTGCCCAGCGCTGGAGCAAATCAGGGCGAGAGCCGGCCCTGGAGCGCGTCTTCTTTCGAAAGACATGCCAACCAAACCAGACAATCGTGAATTGCCGCCACACAAAAGCCGACCAGGAAGTAAGCGGCTGAGGGCGCTCCGGGCTCAAGCCCCAGGCCACCGGCCGCCCTCCGAACCACTCCAGACCCCGAGCATGATCAAGGCAGCACGCCCGAGAGCGCCCAGAGGGCGATTTCAGCCCTGTACTCGAGCATGTAGGCGTACCTGGGTGGAGAGCAGCCACCCGGGCGATTGCGCCCACCCGCGAGCGAAAACGAAGCCTGCCGGCTTGCCCCCTCAATGCACGGCCCCCTGACGAAACAGCCGCGCCGATGATCTCCTCGATCGGCGGAATCGCTCACCTCCAGGTCGAGCACGTCGAAATCGGCCAGCCAGCCGGCCGACCGCATGCCGTTGAGCTCAGAGCGCGCCACCAACAGCCGCATGCTGCTGACCCATCCTGCCGCGATCAAAGTGCCATAGGAGCAAAGGGCCGCCGCCGGCCTGGCGGATTCGCGCAGCTCAAAACGCACTTCGCGATGGGGGGCAAGCCTTCGGTGAGGCCGTCCAGGCTGCCGTCATAGAAGAGACGCCCCTGGTGGATCAGCAACACCCGGCGCAGAGGGCCGGTGCATGTCGGCCATAGTAGTAGGCTGTTTGAAAGCAGCACTGTGGCCCATGGCGCCGGTTGTAATCGGCGACGCAGAAACTCACCACCCGCTGCCTGCCGGCGTTGACATCGAGACCACAGGGTGCGGTTCATCGAGAAAGAGAAACGGCCGGACGATGGCCCAGCAGGCCGCCAGCAAAACTCCGCCTTCATCCGCCTGCCGCCGAGCGAGAGCTTGCGGCAACCGGGCGGTGTGAGCTCCTGCGCCCAGATCGAGCAATGCCGGCCAGCTCGTCAGCGGCCTTTGGCTTCGCTGTCGTCGATGCCGTAGACGCAGCATTGACCCGCAGCGAATCGAGCGGCGGCAGATCCCAGATCAGTTGCTGCTTCTGGCCCCATCACCAGGGTGATTCTGGCGCAGGAAGCCTGCTGGCGGCGCGAAGGGGAACGCAGCCGGCCACCTTCCAACCTCTCCGCGCGCTGGGTGAATCAGGCCGCGCTGAGATTCATTGAGTTTTGGTGGTCTTGCCGGGCGCCGGTTGGGCCGAGAAAAGCCAACGATTCTCTCCGGGCTCGATCGTGAAGTTTGACATCGCTGACCGCCTGCACATCAACGGCTCCCCGGACGGGCGAAGAAATGGCGCAGGGTCCGCCCAGGCCGGCTGTTGTCGGCCACCCGCCGTAGGTCTTGGAGAGGCCGCTGGGCGGAGATGATCGGCATGAGCCTGGCGGAACACAGCTCCTTAGGATTTCACTGCGTAAAACAGAAGCTTGCGGGTGGCGAGGAATTGAGGGGATTACCGCCACCCTTTTTTGCCTCGCGGCTTCTTTTGCCTGCCTGCTTGGCCTGGGTGCTGGTTGGTTGCCTTGGCCCCGCCCAGGGCCGGGGATGGGACCTCTGAAGCCGGTTCCAGCGCCAGCCTTGGCCAGAAAGGAAATCCCGGGCGCCGGGGTCTGGGCTGCACGGCCAACCCGAAACATGACACCCTTGGCGCAAGCCGGGGGCCGCCGCCTGCAGCCCGGCCTTGGGCCGAAGGGCTAAGCCGCCTCAAAACTTCAAACACCATTTTTCTTTACCGGTTTGCGTCTGGGAAAACAAGCCCGGATCTCTCCT
>Ga0163217_1088762_pt1 | contig 12644 bp, 19 predicted proteins | sample SynspAceP_FD_185933 | JGI IMG/M metagenome (GOLD analysis project Ga0163217, IMG submission 185933) | Saline lake microbial communities from Ace Lake in Antarctica - Synechococcus sp. Ace-P (PacBio error correction) | ecosystem: Environmental > Aquatic > Non-marine Saline and Alkaline > Saline ... | reverse complement strand
GACTCCGAACGTTGGGTGGTGAAGTACGCTGACCACGAACCGGGGGTTGCGACGTTGGCGCAATACCACGTAGCAGCCAAGGTCATCAGGACGCTTGTTGTCATCTGCGTATCCACGCGCAGGTCACCTCAACGTGTGGTTTTCGTCGAATGAATTCGCGGATCTTCAGGATTTCGGCATCCGAAAAAGTTCGTGATACGAGGGTGTGAATCGATGCCAACAGGCTTCCGCAGATTGCAGCTGCGGAGGAGTTACGTACCGGTTGATATATGTCAGGGCGATTGAACCGCTTTGCAGTCGGGATGTTTACGCCGGCAATACGTGCCACGTGGGTGCTCCTTTCGTTGCGGGTCCGTCATACCAGACCTTTTTCACAACGTGAACCCGAGGCGTTTGTGCCGTCGGGCGCCAGCTGATCAGGTGTTTCATGCGCAGGGTATGAATCGGTGCCCGTTGCATTCGATTCTCATACGAAGATACGGCTGGTTATGGGGAAAATTAAACCGGCGCGTGTCAACCCATAGGACGGCAGAGCGTATGGATTGCGCATAGCGATCGAATGGCCGCCGTGCCTGCCCTAAGAAACGGCAACGGCGCGTCGGAAAATACGCGCCGTTGTCTTACCCATTGCTTGATGCTTGGATTATGGCGTCTCAAAAACCTTCGTTTGATGCTTCCTGAACCTCTTTGATATCGGCCAGACATCAACGCGCTGTGAGCATATTATTGCGCGTATAGTACCCCAACAGCGGAGAGTTTTGCTCTGTAGTATCCATCAACGATTCCGGAGGCTTTCCTCGTTGATCATCTGCACGGCGTTTGAAGTCGGATGGCCGCATTTTTCTCGCCATTTGCGTTCGGCGGCTGTGGCTGGGGTGACGTCCGTGAAGACTTCACCAACAGTGTGCCAGCAGGTAGAGCCCCGCGAGATCCGTGCGACCAGCGCTTCGTCGTCGACGCCCAGCTGGATCACGTTGGATCCAATGGCCTTGCCTGTCGCTTCCAGCAGCTCACCAGCGCTGTGGCCTGCCGCCCAATGTCCCGCGGGAACCCGTCAAAGATTGAAACCACCGTGCGTCGGTCGTGTCTTCGAGTTTTCGCGGATGAGGCCGATCACTATCTCGTCGGTGACCCAAATCGCCGCGGGCCATTGACTCGGCAACATATTGCCCATTCGGTCCGCTTTCTTGGCTGCGCCAGCCATGTCGCCGGTAGAGAGCTGAACCATGTTACGTGTCTCTACCAAAGTGACGCGCTTGTGTACCTTTACCCCGCTCCGGGTGGTCCAAGAGAATAATGTTCATCGACGTAACGGGCTCCGTTTTTTCCGTGGTTTGCAGACTTACCACGCAGTGGTAACGTTCAGCAGACCTTCATACTGATGGCCAGCAAAATGGCTTCGTTGTACTTGTTGGATGGTATCCATGGGTGACCGACAACAACGAATCAGCACCGAGTGTACGCCGAAATAGAACGGAGTTGCGAACTGACCCCGCAGAATTTCAGGCAGCACATCAACCGCACCCAGATATGCAGACCCAAGCACCAAGACGCGGTAACCCATATTCAAGATATTCGGGCTGTTTTCTTGCCGGGCGCGATACCGGGAACGAAGCCGTTCTGGTTTTTCAGGTTATCCGCGACATCATTCAGGTTTTAAAAGCACGTTTGAGTATAAAATAAGCAAAAAAGACAATCATCAAGACGGAAGAATAAACAGGTATAGGGTGCCCTTGGTCCGAAATGTTCGCAAGGAGCACCGACATTTACCGGGCCGGTGAATTCCCAGAGAACGTGCTGATCGTTTGATCGGAAGCACAGCGCGAGCTTGCGAAAATCGCCGGGATAACGCCCGCCGGGTCACCTTGACCGGAAGATGCGATTGACCCTGCCGTCGCTACATTCTTCTGGACCGACCTGACGGCGCGGATATTGGATGTGGTTTTGCGCAGGCGCGCTCCATGAAGACGACCGACATGATCGTCACGATCACATGACAAGAACACCGACGATCACAGCCGGGCTTGATCGCACTCGGAACCGGCCAGACGAAAAGAAACGAGCGATTGCGCTGGCACCCGGCAATGATGCGACGAAAGATAATCAATGAGATACGCGTGCCGATGCCGCGTGCTGTTGATCTGCTCGCCCAGCCACTCAGGAACATGGTCCCGCTGACCAGCGTATCATGCACGCATGCGGAAATAATGCCCGGATCGCGGCGATATCACCAGCTGCTAGCGATACCGCAAGGCCATGGCCTGCCAGTGTCGCAGTGCGACGGTGCCGAAGCGTGTGTATTGGTTGATCTTTTACGCCCCTGGCTCGCCCTCTTTTCTTAAAGCTGGCTCAAGCCGGGGACCATCGAAAGTCATCAACTGAACGATGATCGATGCGGAATAGTAGGCATTGATACCCAAAGCGAAGATACCCATACGGCCAAGAGCGCCGCCGGGTGAACATGGACAACCATGCCGCCGATCCCTTACCGCGCTTTCATTAAATTCCGGCGCAGGGCAGTTGCCGTCGATCCCGGGAACCGATATGAAACGTGCCAAGGCGATAAACGCCCATCAACGAACCCCAGAGCTGAATAGAATCCGGTTTGCGCAGTCTGTCGCCCGTAGCCCAACGCGGAACCAACTGGGTTGGCGGCCATAGCTTTCGACGGCTGATACATGATATAGGCTCTTCTTTGCAAAAACGCGCCAGGCTTTTCCGGCGGGCGGCATTTGCGGTAAAACGTCCGATTTGATATGTAAGCGGACGCGTCCCGCTCACAAGGGAAAAGGTCGGGTACGCGACTGGTTTGCCGCGAAGGTTGCTGTGACGGTCAGTTTGCCGCCCGCTTTTCGCACCGGCTTCGACCGCCGGATTTGACGCGCCGTATACCTGAGATCAACCTTGGCTTGAAAAGTCGCCTATTGGCCCAAAAACACGGATGCCGGTCCAGTATGCGACGTACCAGACCCGAAGAGATCAGTGCATCTCGTGATCCGCGGCAGAAGCGTCGAACTTCTTCGCGTCGATGAATTCTGGATCAGCCCAGGGTTCACAAACCGCATAGGACTTCCGGTCGCTTGGTAAAGCCCACGCTTTAGAAGGACGTAGGTACAAAGGGCATTTGGCCGCCTTCGAAACCTTTGATCGCTACACCGAACGGTGATTTTTGACCTTTGATACCCGGCCACCATTTTACCGTGCCGCGAACCAGGACCACGGCCAACGCGCTTGCTGTTTCTTGTTGGCACCTTCGTTATCAGACAGTTCATGAAGTTTCATGCGCTTCTCCTTTTGCCGATGTGGGCCCCAGCGACGGGAAGTGGCCAAACGCGGTTTCATATGATTCTCGTGGCGGATTGGTGCCACGGCGGGCGTATAGAACGGGAGAGGAGCGGGCATTTTCAAAGCCCCCTGCCTCACCGGCCACAACCCGGCTTAACGAAAAAAAAACGCCCCGCAGTGTTCTGCGAGGGCGTTATAGATTGGCAAAAGGGCTTCATCGGAACCCGGTCACTTTCAGGTTGAAAAGCGCAGCCTTTTATCTTCGAATGATCTTTACCATTGTGAGAGATCTTGCGGATCATGCGCGAACGGAAGGTGTGTTCTTCCAGGTTTCACCGTACACGGTGCATTTTGTTAAGGCCCAAACCAACTCAACGTTTAGGCGCTGGTCTGGCTGGGGCGGCGGATTGGCGAACCAACCTTGCTTGATTTACGCATTGTCTTTACATGCTTATGCCTCCTAGCCCACTTGTCGGACGATTCAAACATTGTCCTCACGCTAGGGCAGAATGTCTGCAACTTTCTTGCCGCCGGACGCTGAGCCAACAGCACCGTGGCGAGCTTCTTTTTTTCAGACCGTCCATCTGGCACGGATCATGTTGTAAGGGTTCTGCGTCCCGATGGACATGACACCCAAACCGTTCCGCCTGTGGGCCCAACATTCTCGTAAATGACGGCACGCCATTGGACCCATCCGGCGATGATCCGGACCTTCTGGTGCTTCCGCATTACAACGCTGACCGCGCCCGCTGACGGCCTTCTCCATTGTCCGGGTGCAATGTACGGCCTTCGCGCAGTTGAACGCGAGATTCATTTGGGCGCTTGGCATTGCTGGGTGGCTTGCGAATGGCTTCTGGAACCCTTTCGCTTTCCTTGCGACCATCCTTACACGGCCCTTTTGGTCACCAACAGACAAGTGCAGCGAAAGCGCAAAAGCGGACTTACCACCGCTTAACGGTTTCTGGAAACGCGGTTGATCTCCACTAGGCGGTTCGCGAATTTCGGCGTGTCTCGGCCGCGTTGGTTGCGGCGGTTGCCACCCGGTTGTCACTCCTTGCCATGCGCATCTCCTTTTGGTGCCTGGCGCTGCGCGCGTCATTAAGTCAATCCAAGGGCCAATGCCCACCGGATGCACGAGGCGCGACGTTGAAACCGTGCCGCTACGTTTGGCTTTAGATTTCAGACCGCCTTCGCGGCTGGAATCGGCCAAAGCTTTGATTTTGCCGTGGGAATAGGAAACCACCACTTGTCAAAAATATGCTTCCTTCAACACCGCCTATTGAGCACGCTCGCGGATTGCCGAAACCAAAACCTTGGTCGTGCGGTCGATGTTGTTTTTGCCAACCAACACCAGGTTTTTCCATCCGAGGAGCGGAGCCAGTGTGGACCCCGTTTAACGTCGTGATCAACTGGGCGCTGATGTTCTCTTGTCGAGCGGTTGAACGGAGAGGACGAAGACGCCCCGCGTTGACCCGGCGAAGTTTGTTCCGAACGCGCAGGGCGTTTCAGAAACAGTTGTCTTTTGCTGCTTTGCCATTCTGAGCTATCCTTACTTCTTCTTGCCTTCCTTGCGGAAGACGAACTCACCCTTATATGCTGGAGCTTTGCTCCCCTTGTAGGGCTCGGGCTTGTCCGCCAAGATCCGCGATGTTCGCAGCGACTGACAACAACTGTTCGTCACATGCCTTCTTACCACAATCTCGTCTGTTCGGGGCTGTGACTTCAAACACCTTTCCAGGTGCCACGTAATCACATCATGCGACAGCCCAGGTTCAGGGCGCAGCGTGTTGCCATTTCATGGCAGCACGAGTAACCAACACCTTGGATCTTTATCAAGCTCTTTCTTGAAAGCGGCGTAAACACCGTAAAACAAGGGTTTCGGACCATTGTGCGGCTCATGCCCCACTGCTGGCGCGCGCGGCTGGATTTGCCGCGTGGTGGTGATGGTGACCACGTTGTCCTTCGGAGTTCAAGGTGTAACGTCGTCATCGCCTTTGAAGAACGCGGTCCTCTCTTGGGCCTTTGACTTTCGATGGTCTGCCCGCTCACGGATGCGAAACACCGCTGGCAGGTCGACCGGTTTTTTAACCAATACGAGACATTTTGTCTCCTTAGAATACGGTGCAGAGCACTTCGGCCGCCAACATTGTGGGCTTTGCGTGCATTCTTGATCCGACATCACACCTTGGGGTGGAGACAATCGACACACAAGGCCCTGACGGACAACGGCGGATGTCATTGACGCCCATGTAGGGACGCGACGCACCGGGTTGCGAGACCCGCTTCAGTTGCGAATAACAGGTTCGCCCTACGTAATACTTGGGCTGAATTCGATGCGGGGTATGGCCATCTGGCACCAGTTTTTGCTTCGTAAACCCGGATTGTAGGCCTTCGTCGCAAGCACGTCCAGAACCATGCACGCCAGCTGGAAGCAGGTGTCATGACGGTGGATTTGCCGCGCTCGAAGGAGTTACGGATGCGTGTCAGCATATCTGCGATTAGGATCGTTCATCTGATTGCGCTCCTTACCAGCGTCGACTTGACCTGCCGGGTTTGGCCGCTCGAGCCCAAAGATCCGCAGCGCGATCCGCGAAAATTTTCAGTTTACGGTAATAAGACCGTTGTGGACGGCCTGTTCAGCTGCAGCGGTTGTTGCAGACGCACAGCGCTGGAGTTGCGAGCACGTTCGGCCAGCTTCAGGGAAGCGCGAAAAACGCTCTTCCATTAGCTTGGATTCGCTCGCTTACGATCTCTTTCAAGGCAGCGCGCTTTTCAGCGTACTTTCTTGACCAGTGCTTCGCGCTCTTTTCCGCTCGATCATGGATTAAATCTTAGCCATATCTAATCCTCCCCCGCGCTTACGATGTCGAAGGGCATGTTGAATGGCTTTCAACAGTGCCTTTCGCTTCAGGCGTCAGGTTTTTCGCCGTGGTGGCGATCCGATGTCCATTCCCAAGTCTCGTCACTTTATCAAAGTCATTTCGGGGAACACGATGCTTGCTCTCAAGCCCATGGCGTAGCTTTGCCACGGCCGTCAAAGCTCTTGCCGTTGATGCCGCGGAAGTCGCGATACGAGGGCATTGCGAATCGTGATCAGACGAGTCTAGGAATTCGTACATACTTGTTCCGCCACGCAGGAACTTCGCACCTAACGGATGTCTTCACGTCGCGGAAACCAGCGATGATTTCTTGGCAACTGTCGTCGCGCTTTTTGGCCGCAATCGTTGTTCAGATCTTCCTGTGCGGATTTTGCTTTCTTTGCTGTCAGGACAGCTTCCAGCACCACAGCCGATGTTCAGAACGATTTTATCCAGACGCGGGATCTGCATTTCGTCTTGTAACCGAACTCTTCCTTTCAGGCGTCGCACGGATCTTTTTCCTTGTTACTCGACCTTCAGGCCGGGTGTGTATGTTGCGTTATTCAAAGCATCGATCACGTCCCCGTGCGTTTTTTGGCAAAGCGCCACTTTCTTGCGGCTTCGATTTGAACCCAAAACGCGCGTAGCCTTGCCGTTTGGATCAAACCAAACGACAGGTTGCTCAGGTCGACTGGCATCGCCTTGGGAATACGGCCGCCTTGCCGACGTCTGGACTGACGGTGTGGCGCGGATTGCATGTTGATACCATCTACGATTGCTTTGGTTGGCCTTCGGGTCAACAGACGAGAGAAACCCGTTCTTGGCCCTGTTCCTTGCCAGCAAGCACGATGACTTTGTCACCTTGCGAAGTTTAGCAGCCTTACAGCACTCCGCGCAAGCGAGATAAATCTTCATGAAGTTTTGGCGCGCAGTTCCGAACAAACGGGCGAAGATACGTTGTACCTTACGGCGCTCATTCGATTGTCAGAATGACGCGGCGTTGGCGGATCGAAACGGATGGCTGTGCCATCGTCACGACGAAACTTTCTTTGGTCTGTTGCGAACGGACGACGGCTTTACGCAACGTCACCCTTTTCACACGACCGCGAAAGATGCTTCCTTGACCGAACGACAATTGATGTCGCCCGACGGATGCGTATTTACGTCTTTGGACACCACCAAACCTTGAGCACTGAACACGGCGAGCGCCGCTTGTTGGTCAGCAAATCCCAGGTTGGTCTGCATCTGGATCACTTGGTTTCTCCCGACCTTCTGGGGCGATGCGTGCCCCTATCCCCAGGGTTTCCGATTAAGTTGGTCCCCCGAAATGGCATCCTCGCTCGTGCCTTTGCGCCTTACTGCCCTCAGTGTCAAGGGAACAAGACGTTCAGGCCCGAGCGAGCGCGCCTTAAGCCTCAGCGGCTTTGCAGGCACTTCCCCAACGTTTGGTTGTCGACTTTGGTCACTTCGATGATGCGAACGCTGTGCCCCACTTTGAATTGGTTGTTCTCATCGTGAGCCCGGTACTTTTTGACTTACGGATCGGTTTCTTCAGAACCGAGGTGTGTAAAGCGACGCTCTACGGATACGGTTACTGTCTGTTCGGTTGCATCGCCCTTTCACGGTTGCCTGTTAGCGATTACGTTTGGCATACTCTCAGGCTCCTAATTATTTTGCAGATGCCGCGGCAGCGGCTTTTGGTAAGAACGTTTTTGACACGTGCGACGTCACGCTTAACGGTCTTCAAACGTGCGGCATTTCCCAGCTGGCCAGTGGCTTGCTGAAAACGCAGTGAAGATTCTTTCTGAGGTTGAACAAGCTCATCCGAGCTGGTCCGGCTCTTGTCCGCTGTAGTTCTTGGCTTCATCGCCTTCATCCTTTCGACACTCACCACCCCCCTGTAGGCCCTTATGGGTTGACCATGATTCTGTGGAGTTCATGTGAAAATGCTTCCTCTACGATGCCCTACCCTACCTTTGGCAACAGCGAGTTTCTGCAAAATCCGTATCGCCACGCTGCGCAGGCTTGATGTAGAACGCCCTACAGTCACAGATAGATCCCTTTTCGTCACCCGTCTTTACCGCGCCGCGCTTGTCAGTAGCACGGGTCAACCCGATCGACCCGTCCGAGCTGAGGCGCGTGCCCTGTCCATCGCCGAGGATGACGAGGCCGGCCAGAGAGTGGTTGCGAGGAACATGATTTCCCCGGCACACCAGCTATTGCGTCGTGACGGATCTGCCATGGCGTGTTCCCGATCTTTAAGACGGTCAAAAAAAGCGCTGGAATAAACACGTCAAGCCTTTGCGAAGCGACTGCGTTTGATCTGACGGGCGCAAGCTCAAAGCTTGAAGCATCTGGATCAATATCCTCCCGAGGCGCTCCATACGGCGCATATCCACCCGTGCATCGGTCATCTCTGGCACAAACCTATGTGGCGATGCCCGAAGGCGACCCAGTTTGCGCTCAACTCGAAGATTCCCGCTCGTCGCCCAATGATGATGCGGCCCCCGGTCGCCAAAAAAGACGCACCCCAAGAGCGCGCCAGTTCGTTTATGCAAAGCCCGTCGTCGGTTGACGTGCTGCTCTGGAAAGCTGTCTGTGCGCCACGAGGTGCCGTATGAAACATGTCCGAAGAAGACCGTATTCGGTCTCATTCAACTACCCTGGGGGGTTAAAACACGCTTGGGCTGTCAGCTTGCGCGCGCCTCTTGCTCTTTCACGGCCGCCTTTCTTACTTTGGTAGCTGTTGCCCCACTGATTGTTGCTAAGCCCCAAATCGTCCGGCATCGGCTTTGTCTACCCTCTGTGATCGTACCACCTTTATTCAAAAAACTCTTGATGAGGTCTGCGGCGGTGGAGGGCCTGGGCACGTGTTTCATTATCAGTTCCTTTAGGCAGGTTACCGCCAAGGCCTATGCGCCGAACATGCGGCGCCGCTGACTAGCCCTGCAACCGGCTATTCACGAAGACATTCAATGTTCAGAAACAACGCCGCGGATCACGGCTCACCGCGCGGTTGCCCTAATGTGACTGGGAATAGCTGTGCCGTAGGCCATCTCGGGCCCGATAACGACGCAGATGCGCACCAAGGAAAGCCCCACGTGCAATACTACGACCAAGCCCCCTGCCCGCTCTTGCCCTTGCGGGGCTGATTGGTGAACTCACCTTCGAAGCCTATGCATGGCTCGCGGTCCACCGATTTCCTGTTTCGGCCCGTCAAAGCTAGAGCCGGCCAATCTTTCATTTGTTCAGCAAAAAACTGGGGAGCGTCCACCTGCCCTATGGCCACCGCCTTTGCATCCACTTCCTGATCGGGGCATTGGGATTGGCCGCCGTGGTTTTCCTGCCAAGCGGTCACGAAGCTTGATTTCTTGGCTCAGGGCGCTTGCGGTATTGTGTGTGGTTTCGTGGCCCAGGTGTGCTGGCCACCCGCTAATGGGCGCAGCTTTATGATGGGGTTTTCCGGCAGCTATACGCAGTCTCCTTTTGTCGGCATGTCGGCATGACAATCGTGACGCACTGGTATGGAAAAAACTACTGAACCAAACTTCGGTCCCTCGGCCTGGAAGACGACGGAGGCAAAACCCTTCACTTAACGAAAAAACCCCCGCTTGATTACTCAAGCGGGGGTTTTCCATTTTAAAGCAAATCTCCGGCGGCGTGCCGGAGCGCCTGGATTTTACCGAATTCTTCAGCGAACGGACGACGCGGCGTTTTGATCGGCAGCTTCATCGCGGCAAGACGCAGAGCTTCTGTGCAACGTTCCCGAGACACCGCGATCTCGAACATTACACGGCCTGGTTGGACCTGCAGACCCAACGATCCAGGAACACTTTTCCTTTACCCATACGAACTTCGATGGGCTTTGCGGTGACAGGTACATCCGGAAAAATAACGGACTCCAGAACACGGCCCCTTGACGTTTCATGTTGACGCGTTCATGGCACGACGGCAGCTCGATTCTGCGTGCGGTTACCCGCCGGCTCGAGGCCTTCAAGACCGATAGGTGCCAAAGTCAGGTCAGACCCGCCCTTTGCCAGACCTTTGATCGACCTTTGTGCTGCTTGCGGAATTTAGTACGCTTCTGGTGTAGCACTCTCCTCATCCCCCTTAGGACGACCGCCGGGCACCGCGAGGTCTGGCCTCTTGCATTTCTTGTGCCTTACGGTCACGCGCGCCGGCGTCATGTCCATGAATTCTCGGCCTTGAAGATCCAGGTCTTGAATCCCGATGATGCCTATAGCAGTCATCGCTTCGGACAGTGCGTTAATCGATTCTGCACGCAGAGTGTGGAGCGGCACGCGCCTTCACGATTACCCATTCGGTACGCGGCGCGATTTCCTTGCACCACCCAGACGGACCAGCAACGTCACGCGGATTACCCACGGGGCCACCCATACGCATGGCGTCTGTACCGCACGCTTCCATGGACACGACGGGAAAAGACCCGGCGTTCCAGCTGTTGGCGATGGAATTTCACCAACAAAGCCTGCGTCCAGCTCTGGCTCGAACTTTCAACGATGTTGAGGTGCAGGTTCAGATTTAGTGATCTTGGCGATTTCTGGCGCAGACCTCGATTGTCGTCTGCACCTTTTCTTTGCCATGATTCACCACCGGGTTCGCGCTGTGTGGATCGTAACGCGGCACTTCTTGTGTGGCGGTTCGATATCACACGGGCGATACCAGCCTGTGCCACATTTTCTTTCTGATGAAGTCACGGATGGCAAGGTCTTGAGCAAGAAGATACGCATAGTCCTTCGTATCGGCGTACCAGCGGCATGTCCCAGTGCGGTTGACCTGAAGACGACATACGATCGGATTACTTTGTTAACCCATCAGGCCTTGTCCTCAACTTGACGCACGACGATTCGTGATTTCCGAAAACGCTTGATATTGGCCGAAACGCCACGCGCCACGCGGACGACCACGTTTCAGATCAGTTTTTGCCGACATATGCCTTCGGCAAGACCAGTTCATCCACGTCAAGTTGTGGTTGTTTCGCGTTCCGATGGCGATGAAGGCATTTCTATCACGTCCAGTGCGATCCGCTTTTTGAGGAAGCGTTCATGGTCCGTAAGGCCTTGTCTACCTTCTTGCCACGGATCATCGCGGGCGACGAGGTTCCAGTTTCTGGCTGGCTTGTGCGAAGCATGCGGCAGTTTGCACGGGCCATTCGTTATCAGCACGCGGCGGGATTCTTATCCTTTGCTATTGCTTATTTCCGCTTCGCTTTTTTGTCGGCTTGCGCATGACCATTAATACGGTTGCGAGTGGCGAATTATCACCAAAATTCTGACCAAATCATCCTTCGCTGACGTTTGACAGGATTGGCTTGTGGACCGTTGTGTACCACCACCGAACGTCCGGCCAACAAACTCTGGCCAAGATCGGGGACACGCGCGACAAATCTTGAATCACTTCGCTGCGGACCGCTTTCGCGAGGCTTCGGCCTTTTGAGGACCATAAAGAAGTCAACAAAAAGGACCTTGTCCATACTGAACGAGGACATACTATTAACGCCCCTTCTCTTGGCGTGGCCAGCGTAGGAAAGCTTGCTGGACGCTTTGTTCTTGTGCGTTTTTGCACCCTTTGTGGCTGGCACCCCAAGGCGTAACAGCGTGACGGACCACCCGATGTCACGCCCTTCACCACCACCGTGAGGTGGTCGATTCGTGTTCATAACAACACCACGTTTACCGAAGGCGGATACCCTTGTGACGCATGCGGGCCCGCTTTACCGAAGTATCTGGTTGGAGTTGTCAGGTTGGACACGGCACCAACGGTGGCATGCATTCCTGACCGCACCAGACGCAGTTCGCCCGAGGACAAACGGATCTGAAAGCGTATCACCACACGGCCTCCCTACGAATTGTGCGTAGGTACCCGGCGGCGCGTGCGATCTGGCCGCCTTTGCCTGCTTCTTCGATGTTGTGAACGATTACCGATAGGCATGCCCGAAAATGGTCATAGGGGCGTTACCAGGCTTGATGTCGCCTTGGCCGAGGAAATTCACCTGTCGCCGAACAGCGGATTACGCTGTGGTGCCAGGATTAAAGCCTGTTCGCCGTCTTCGTTACTGGATCAGTGCAGATGAACGGTCCGTTAAGGGTTCATATTCGAATCGTGGCGGACAACAGCGGGACATGTCCAGCTTGTTGCGTTTGAAATCGACGATACGGTAAAGGGCGCTTTGCCCCACCGCCTTGTGCGACGCATGTGACCGTCCGTACTTGTTCCGACCGCCTGATTTGGTCAAACCCTGAGTAAGGGATTTGACTGGGCGGCCTTTCCAAAGCTCCGAACGGTCGATCAGTACCAGCCCACGCTGGGCCTGGCGTCGTCGGTTTGTACGACCTTGATTGCCATGTTCTCTGTCTGTCCGTTTGCTTGTCCCCGCCCCGTCGTGATGGTGCCGAGTGGTTGTAGGCCGAAGTCCCCAATTGAACAGGCAGACAAAGAACCCCTTTGCACAGCTGTGCTGCCAATGAACGTTGCGGGTTG
>Ga0163217_1066741_pt1 | contig 12644 bp, 8 predicted proteins | sample SynspAceP_FD_185933 | JGI IMG/M metagenome (GOLD analysis project Ga0163217, IMG submission 185933) | Saline lake microbial communities from Ace Lake in Antarctica - Synechococcus sp. Ace-P (PacBio error correction) | ecosystem: Environmental > Aquatic > Non-marine Saline and Alkaline > Saline ... | reverse complement strand
AAGCTTGATGCTTCATTTCAAAGCTTCTCCATCTGCAGGGACTCCAGTACTGACTTATTTCCTACGCTAGGTTGAATTATACCACAAATGGGGGCAGACTTATGTGATGTAATACCATGAAATTGAGAATATTATTTGAATACTCGAGTTGGTAAAAACTGCTGAATCTAGATATCATGTATTGATGCACTGGTTGCAGCAAACAATTCCTTAAAGTAGGGCGAGACTTCGCTATGAAGTGGTTACTACTAGAAGCTTATCCGGATTCAAGACATCCTCGCCTTGGTGGCCAATATACTATCAGGTGGCTGGTGGACTATAGTCTACTTTTCATCTACATGTGCATCTGAAGGAAGACCAAAAAGGATTTGATGACCCGAGTGAGATTTACATGTATCGTCAGTCTTTGGTTGAATTCTACAAATTCTGGATATTCGAGTGTATTCACTCAAATTTGCACCCTCCACAATATTTAGTCGGATTTATATTGTATGCTTGCCAGGGATACAAGAAGGATATTGGGGTTCTGGTGATACTTAGTACCAGGATGGTATTCCACCAGGCAATCGGATTGGAGCGTTTATGCAATGGGGAGTTTTCCTGGCTGGCTGTTAGATTCGATAACTAATATGTGTCGCTCCCTGTTAATTAATCTTCAACTGGTGCACCCGGGAGCTGGTATTCATCAATTATGTTGGCAGTCTATGTTTGACTTTATGCTAGCTGAGTCTGCACTTGACTCTTTGTACAGGGGTAATCCAATAAAGCCTTAATGTTGAGATTGGAATTAAGAAGCCACTTAGGAATGTTAAGAAGGCTGGTCAAAGATACTATAGAGACCTGCGTACGAGTTACTGGATTCACTGCTGATGCCGGTTTATGCCACATCAGTGACTAACTTACTTCGTAACTATGGTGTCATTACTGAATATGATGGAGCTGCTCCTGTCAAAATGAAAATTATTGGTATAGAATATTGGATTGTCTCTTTTCGCAACGGTACGAGGCTTCTCAATTGGATTACAGAAGATCTGGGTCGAGCCATCTTTATATGCAGCGGGCTTAGAAGGTGAATCCGGGTGTAGTTCCCTGTCGTTCGTTTCTTCTATCCTTTGAACTACTTGTGGTGACAAATACCAATGTGCTGTTCAGAGCAGTATCAATCGTTCAAGTGTTTGGGATAACAATCCTAAATGGCAACGCTTTGGGGTTTACTAATCCAAAAATAATATACGAAAAATGAAAATATTAAATATAGTTTCGGACTGCTAATGGGAGCCTTTGGTTTTCTTAAGCTGCTTGTCTCCGTGACTTTGGTGGAGCCTAGAATTCCATATAGCATCATTTCGACAACAGCAGCTTATTTGAGAACTATCACCCGAAACGTAGCAACAAGTTTCAAACTTCTCTCAATTGGGCTAACTCAAAAGTTTGATACGTTGTCATTGAGCAGTATGATGCTGAAGATTGGTCTTACTGTAGGTGACAGGTTTAGAACGGTAAGGTGTACTGACACAGAAGATTGATGTCCTGGCGAGTGGGTTTTGAATACACACACCAGGCTGGATGTTTTGATCAAAACGCTTTTCCAGGAAATTGATTTTGCACCCGAATGCAGATTCAAGATTCTTGAGGCTAGATTAGATCACCGCTGCAGAAAGCATTGCAGCCGTGTGCCATTGACTCAGCTGTACTTAATGTGCTGATGTGTTTGGTTTTAGATTGGTAATTTTTGAATGACCGATTTGAGACGTTGTATTTAACAATACAAATCTAATCTTCGGTGACGTTGAGGTGGGTCCCTTTCTTTGCTTCTCCCGTTTCCTTACATGTTGCTGTAATTTGTGCCTCAGCATATTTTTGCGTGGAACTTTATGATGTTTACTTCAACTCTACGCTATTGTGCTAAAGCAGCAAATTTACTTCGGGTAGGACTATTTGCGACTCGCGCACTCTTCCGGAAGTCTTTCCCCAGGGTGCCTATCGAATCAGATGCAAGCTTTCGGTCTTGTATGGCAGGCTTGCTATCGGTGATCCATGGGTTGGGACGTTAGAATTAGTGATGCTTGTGGTAGTTTAACGATGAGTGCACTGGATCAGGCTTTTGAGATAGCTATCTATGACAGTGACAGCAACTGATGCACAACAACATTCAAGTTTGATTGGATCAATACGTCTTACGGCGAAAATGGTTCTGTAACCAATTAAATCTGAATGTGGCAGCCTTGGCCTGTGGATTGAGATAACTGAACAGTTGTAATATATTAAATGCCTCTAATTTTTTAGAGGCAGTTTTTTTATGTCTATTTAAGTTTGATATTCTTTGTGAAAAGAGCTTAGTTGACATTTAGTTAAACATAATGGTTCTGATTGTTGGTTTACAGTTTTTTGTGAAACAACAATTTGTTCGTAAAAACTGCTTAAATAACTGGACTGGTTTTGTTGCCTAAACTGGAACAAAAATGATTCGAGAACTAATTCAAAATGCCCGCTCTTCATCGAGTGGTGTAACTACTCACGCTCACAACAAAAGCATTTATTGTTGAAAGATTGGGAGTCTTCTGGCTTTATCTTGCCCGAATAATTTTCGGCGCATCGGGAGTTGTCATCACGAGCAAGTGTACTAACTGGCGATCCGGACGCTAATAGGACGCCATTATGAGCATCAAAACCAAGGAACCCTACTATTCTAAGCTGAGTTCAAAAATGCTTAGAAAGGAAACTGAAGAGGCTGAAGAATGGCACTGGGTGAAATCTACGCTTGACATTAAATCCTAAAAAAAAAGTGGAAATGGATCAACAAACGAAGACAAGAAATTGAATCGTTATCCAGGGAGTTCGGCGTGAGTATGAAGTAGGACGATCACTGATTCTAGCGTCGCCAAATCCACTGTTTTCTATTATAGGCAAAGGACTCCCAGAGCGGAAGAAGAACAGCCTGAAAAACAAACCTCTGTGAAACACAATGAAAGTGTATGCTATTCTTAGAGACACGTCGCAAAGAGTTTCTATCCGTTATGGAATCCCAGAGTAAAGGCCTTATTAAGCGGATTTATAGGCTACATGTGACCAAGACATGGATGCTATCGTATCTTGAAAGAGAAGAGGATATGATAGCCGTCACCGAACCAGAGGGATGCAAGCACGGCCACACACCGGTCATCAATAGCAGTGGAGGTTCCAGAAACAACCCGCTTGTGCGAGCGACATTACTTCTATATTAAATTGTTGATGGCGGAAAAGCTTCGGTTAGCCTTTCTGATGTATGTTGGTGACAGATTCAATATAGCCTGGAAGAGCAGAAAGGCATATGCAGCGGTTGACTATGAATATTTAAGTCCCAAGAAGGTTTTAATTAGCCGGTTTTGGGAACTATTACCAGGCATTTGGTCAGTACGAATTCTAACAGGACCAAGCTGGTCCTAGACATTCAGTAGAAGAAAATCTTGAAAAAAAGCCTGAAATTCATGGACGCAAGTCATGAGAAGTTGCAATCCTCCCAACCTACTCTTTCTCAACAATCAGATGGAATGTGTGAAGCTCTTGAATCTGTACATTTAAAAGAGATTATGTATATGAGAGCTGGTCTAAGATGTAATGCCCCAAACCCGTACTCAATACAAAAGACCAAAAATGGGTTAAAAGAATACAACACTTATTGCCCTCATCTTATCATTAGAAATGAAACACCAATGAATTTATATCTTTAAAAAACGCAGCCTAACTAGTCACTTTTAAGCGGAAAGAGCCAAATTGAAAAATTCTTATGCAAAACATTGTTAGTCGTAGTGAAAAGTATTTCTTAATTCTTCTCATTATCTCATTTGGTTGTATCATCCCTACAAGTAGACTGTCAGCGAAGGAGCGCATATTAATTGACCATTGAAGAACCGGTTACTAATGATGGCCGGTCCTCATTTCGATTAAGCTGTCCAGATTCGGCACTTTATGGAGTATTTTTCAGTCTTTGCCGTCTCATGTCGCAGGATGCAATTGTCTGTAGTTCGGGACAATATTGGATCGGTAGCCAGTATTTAGTGAGGATAGAAATATACATAGGACCTACATTTCCCCTGAAGGTTTTTCTGGGAGTCGGCAGGGTCTTTAACATTATTGATTGAGGCTTGGCAGATGGAGGAAACTTATTTACCTCTTTGCCTGAAAAAATCAAGTCATCACCGGATTGGGAATCAGTAAAATTTCTATGAGGTTCTGGACAATTCCATGTGGAGGAAGAAATTAAAAATTTCGGATTCTGGGGTTGGCATTTTTGTTAGAGTTGATAGATCCACGGATGAGAATTAATTGTTTACTTCTGGCGTAATAATACAAGCGTTTATCTTTTGCAACGAGAGGCCGGATTTATTTTCAATTCGTCGACTATGATGATGAAACCAAAGGCCTGTTGTAGTCGGTGTTTTTCGATACGAGACAACGGGGATTAACTTCCTATTTCTTACCAATGATTGATAATTTTTTAATGTTTAAAAAGAATACCTTTAATAGTGGCTTTTATCCGGATGACGGTTTTGAGATTTTAACAGATATCTTATAGGTGGATCTCAATCATTGAGCATTACCCGCACAGCTTACGTTTCTTCGTCTGTTAGAGCAAACGAATCAGAGATTACGGATCAGTATTTGATCGCTCCACGGCAAATATAAGGAGAGGATATGAGCCTCGATTTACTCCGATGAGGTGGTTTTGGGTTACTTCATAAACGCAGCAGGCGAAACAACAAACGCCGGAGTTTATATATTTTGGAAGTGATGTCTTGGCGAGGTTTCTCGGCAACCGTCGGAGCATATTATTCTAGATTGTATTGGGTAGGTAGAGTGGACAACACCATTTGCACCTCCTGCAGACTGGAACGCTGTAAGAGATTAATCTTGTATCGAACTCGTTAGTAGTGTTAACATTGTGAACGCAAATGAATCAGGCTTTTTTAAAGTCCCAATAAGTCTTCCATATAGTTTTGTTACCCAATAACCTCTGTATTTATGGATAACTCCTCTTACAGTCGCACAGTATGTCTACGTTTGCTTAGTAGTATGAGTCTATCATTCATAAATCAGATCCTGATCTATCGATTCAGTGAAAGAGTTCTTTCGATGTTTATTCTTGCGTTGCACAATTATTCATCTGCAAGACGATGAGGCAGACCTACAATCGCTCTCAAGCCTTCTAATGGCACAAGCTGCTAAAATGGAGCGCTTGCTACTCCGCCGGGTACATTATGGACATTGGGCAGTTGCCGAATGAAGAGTTAAAGTGAGAGCATTGATTCTGACACCACCGATCAAGAGGCTCATTTGCCTGGGATCAAAGACCAATCAGTCCGGGAACGCATAACCCGTAAGATTGTGATCCATTCCAAAGATTTTGGCTTGGTCAGAGGATATTTGAATACGAAGTCAAGCGGGAATGAGATTGGCAATCGGTAAAGCAAGCTATCAGTATATTAATTAACTCTCTAAAGACATCTATGAATGTTCCGATGGTTTCGCAGGTATTTATACATCTCGTGGTATCCGGACGACTGCTGATTGGTTTAAAATAATGGCAAAAATAGAGGTGTCAGTTAGTCCTTTCAATCCATCTCATGAGATAAGTAAGCGATATTGCTCTTCGAAGCTCAATCAAGCGGTAGTCAGTTTTTGAAAACTTGTTACATACCAAATACCTAAGGCCAAAACCGTATTTTCTCGCTGTTAGGTGGAAGAAAGACGTTATTCCACTTTTTAGATGCCATAGCTCACGAGTCGTTGCCACTCGTATAACTTCCCTTCGTTGCGGTCATACTTCTTCCGCTTCAACGTGCCTGACGCAGTCGCTCTACTCACTTTCATTATCTCCGCTCGGCCGTTACCCTAACTATTTGCATAAATCGTGTTCACGCTGTCCGTTGCAAGTCTTCTCTGTCGAGCGCCTTGCTCTGTCTCTATTATCTATACTTATCTATCTCGTTCTAAGATTTCTTTGTCATCCGTACAGCTATCCGGTCCCACAGTCCAGTCCTTGCCTATACGTGATCCCTGGTTCTGCACACCGGCCCCTCTCCAATATCATATCACACTTCCTTACTCCCATCATTCCGGTCGCCTTCGTACTAGTACCCTTGCGACTCAGTTACCTCAACTACAAACGAGGTCCAGCCTAGCTCATACCGCCTTACACTGCGATGATAGCGGTAGATCAGATCACCTTTCGTTCCATTGCTAAGCTGAACCTTATTGTGGCCGAAGTAATCGTCCAAGTGCATCATCTATCTTCACGACTAGCAGTTACCTATAAGATAAATCGCCATAAAATAGCTACCGATATCTCACAAATAATTCATTGTGAACTCTTTGATAAGAAACAATCTTTGACAGTTTCTACCCACACTACCCCCCATTCACACCTTTTCATAAGTAAAAAATCGCCGCTCTAAAAAACTTGACATACTATATCAACAGTTATCCGAAGGAATCATTATTGGCTAGCACCATTACAATTCGCATCCACCCGAATTCTGACACACACTACTCTGCAAAAACAAGCTAAAACGTATTCTACGAAATACCATTAGTAATTTTTGATTTTGAATCCATAATCAGAAGATTTTTACTAAAATTATGCAGAGCCCTCAGAAAACTCGAGCTAAACGCCAATTTGACATCGATGCTCATTCTTGATTAGCCCCTGCCAAAATGTTTTTCTCAACAATGCAATCGGCACTAACCAACAATAATCTTCTGCATCTCTGCATTAGATACTATTTTTTAACTTCTTCCAATTTCAGCAGAATCAGAGCGGAAAACATGACCCACTCAACCACGCATTGAACAAGATTATCAGATTATTGAGTATCTCATCTTCTTGAGGTCTCTACAATTATAGTATCTACCTGAAATAGCTACTGAGAACCCAAATAAGTCACATGTCGTCGCGATCCAATTCGGTTAGTTTGACTTACTTCTTGCCAACTACCTGCGAATTCTTTGAATATACGTAAACACCTCCTGCCATCCTATTCTTAGGATTTAAACCCAAGCGTCGTCATCTGCTGAAAGCACTCTACCACTGCATATACTTCACCTTGAGATCGCTACAGAATGTCCAACAATGTCATTTGCTATCTCTAATGAGGACTAGCTTTTGCTCTGAACCATGTTTCCTGAGCGTCTATTTCCATACTTATATAAGCAACTCCAATCAGCCATTTGCATCAGAAAAATTTAGACCTTGCTGATCTTTATCATGGCGCCCGGCCAATCGCACTCAATCCTCAGTAATTCCAACAAAGTACCCACTAGTCTTGCAGCAGTCTTCATCAGCGATCTACCGCCCCTTAAATAGATTCCTTCAGTTTGCTGTGCATTTACAAACCACATTCCTAAAAGTTAAAACGCAAAAAAAATAAGAAATACTAAATTGTTTCATATCATAGTTCATTACTTAGTACATTAATCTTTCTAATTCAACTTACTTCACATTTCATCAACTCAACTGATTCCCTATGTAGCAATTTAATGATGTAAATTCATCCATTTGAATCATTGCTTAAATCAATTGGAAAAAAACTGCTGAATCATCATAATGTTCTTGCATGATTAACGACCTTCAATTGAATAACTTGATTCCTAATGAGATTCATTTTTCATCAAATAGTGTATTCCTTTGGATGGGTTGGTGCATATGAAGTATACGCATTGCTGTCGTCTCCTTATAACTCTACGCCAAAAATCTCATTTGAACACATCTTGAAGTTTCGTTGCATCTCCAATTTGACCCACTAAATTCCTCTCACGCGATACATAATCTTCCCACTATTATGGGTGCAGCGATCAAAACCTCTGATCATTTTCTCTTCCACCTAACGTATAGCAGATGTGCGCCCAAATCATCTTGTTATCAATCCAACATGGATTACTCTGCTCCAAAAAACATAGCACTTAAGTCGGTCTGCAAATACGGACAAAAGGTATCCTACCGTTTTGATGGCGTAGCTCAATATCCTATGAAGCAGACTATCCGCAATCCTTTGAGTTTCACCCAAAGAGTGTTCAGCCGTTTTGCTTTCCTGAAGAATTTCCCAACCTAATCGACCGCTTGGAGAAGCAAATGACCTTATCATACTTATGTGCAACAACTTGAAACTCGCATTCGCTTATGCTTAACATTGATTGGTAATAAACTATCACAATCCGAGATTCTCCATTGATTAATGATATCTATGTAACACCGCGTTGCGCTCAAAAGTGTATCGACCACTTGGGGACATGTTATAGAAGTTGCATTCTGAAAACTAGTTACTGACAGAAAAAGTCTGCTCAATACTTAAATTGATGGTAGAGATACTATCTGCCAGCCCCAGCATTATTTTCCTGCGAACTAGAGTGTCTATCAGGTGTCTCATTGTTTGCCCAGAGTCTTACTTCGACCACCTTGGTGAGGGTATGGCTGCATTGCTTCGAATAGCATTATGCACTGACATACACTGTTCAAAATATGTGACTGATCTCATCAATCTACGAATACTACGCTCAAGTTGTAAACAGAGTAACATATCTCTAAAAAAGTAGCCGATGATGAATATGTAATATCTCACTTGGTGAGGTCGTACGAGTCGCATATTACTCACACTACATAAAGTGTCTCGTATCTGGAAACCAATACCTTAAAGTTATAGGTAGTAGTGTTGCCAATTCGTTAAATCCGTAAATGACCTGTATCTTGATATTGCCCATTTTATACCATGTATAGATTACCTGAAGGAGAAACAAAACCTATCACAACGCTATGTGTTTACGTATAAAGCGGTATACAAGTTCAAAAATTATAGGTCCTGCCGCCTTCATTTGTATAGGGAGACTCCCCCATTCCGGATAATATCTTTAAAGCGGTCCTATAAAATTTTTTCTGCATAGAAATAGAATGCCCCATTCGTCAAAAGCACAACCATCTGTTGCTTATCTTTTGTACAAAATTCCATCTTTCCACCCCCGTCGAAGACGCTTATAAATATAAGCTGAACCTGATTTGAGTGAGAGTATTGGATATGCTGGCGTTATTCTCATTTATGGCAGATAAACAGCTATATCTCCATAATAGCCAAACAGAATATCCAAAATAATCATCTGAAGTTCGCTTGATAAGAAACAATCTTGCGTTCTACCCACACTCCATTTACACCTCTTTCAAAAGACAAAATAGCTCCTGCAGTCTGACGTCTTGGAATACTTTATGGACCGCTATATCCCAAGAATCTTCAGAGTGCCCCTAACACGATTCGTATCATTATGAATGGCTACTACCTGCCAAAAAAGTAGTAGCCGTTCTAACCCTGCAGTTATTTTTTGGCTTGAAGTCCATAATTCGCAGTATCTTATTGAAAAGTAAGCGAAGCTCTGCGGAAAAACATAACGGCGCATTACATTGACATCATGTTCTTCTTGTATGAGCCCCGAGCCATATGAGTGTTCCGTCAAATGGCAGACCGCATAACCAAAAAAGATCTTCTTGTCAGCTCTTTCACTATGATACTAATTTTTGAACTTCGTTCCAATTCCTAAGCAGATATCAAGAGCGAAAAACATTCATCCTGAACCTGCATTGAAAAAAGGTTAGACTTGAATTCTCAGCTCTGGTTGCTCCTACTAAATGAGAAGTATTACCTGAAATAGCTACTGAAAAACCAATAAATTAGTCCCTGCGTGCACATCAAATGCAGTTACGTTTGCCTTACGTGTCATGCCACACTCCCGTGCAGACTCTCTTATGAATTACGTAAACAGTCCTGCGTCTATTTAGATTAAACCACAATGCAGCTTCACTCATCTGCCTGGACATATGCTCGCCTTACACTGCCATACTCACTGAGATCGCTACTGCCATTGTCCAAAAAAGTCATTCGATACCTATCTGATTGAAATCTATTGTTTTCTGCTGAAACATGTTCCTGAGCCATCTTTTTCATATATGTAAGCAAGCCTCATTTTATGCATTTGTCAGAAACATTTAAACCTGCAGTATCCTCTATTCCTATTGGGTCACCTGCAATCGCATAATCCTCAGTTATTCAACAGAAGCACCAAATTATCTTGAGCAGTTGATCAGATGCTACGCTTAAAAGATTCTTCATAATTTTGGGTCGGACCTAAACTGATGCTAACCTACGTTAGTGCAGATAGGAATAAATCGACGAATACTTTATTCATGTGGAGACGATAACAGGTAATAATGACAGCCCTTTCTAGAAGTACAAACAGTAGTTAATTAAACTGTTGAGTTTATACCGTTACTATTTAAGCAAGCTCTTACTACTCTTATAAACCCTATGTTTATCCTGTCTACTTTAAATAAATTACGTTCGTATTATAGAAAATAAACAACTTCAAAATTCCAGAATATTTAGGATCTATTGATAGGAAAGTAAATGGCTTTTCAGGTTTTACGCAGTTTATGTATACGCTGAACATTCATATCATTTACGCCCATTGGACCTACAATTCTAATAAATCAGCCTTCTCTGTAGATTCTTTTTAAAAGTCTTCTAAAATAATAGTTATCCTAATTTAGTCTGATTCTGTGTCCTAGTTAATCTCCTTATAGAAATTTAAGGGAGGAAATAAACCAAAGTCATATCATTCCCATCTCCCTTATATCAAACTCCTTCATTCTCTTTAGTTGTATCAGATTAAAATTTTATAACTGATTATTAAGCAAAAATAAAATTCCATAAAAAAACTACGTTAGCTGTTCCAAAGCATTCAATAACTGGCTCAATGTAGAGTCTTTTCTACTTATAGAGTCTTTACTTTTATATGACGCTCCATTTGCCATTTTCATCTAGAAATTCTCTTTAATTTTGATTAGATTCTCTTCATGCAAGCTTCTCCAGATCTTCTTGTTTTAGATTTTTTAAAGCAAAATAATTTACAAGATCTGTAACTCAAACAAAATCAGAAAGATAATACTAAGTAATACTTTCTTCTCGAAAAATTCATTCCATTAGGAAAGTCTACAATTTGGGAATTCCTGACCTCCAATTAATCGCACAAAAGAATGCGTGGTGCTCAAATAATCTTTTGGAAAAATAAAAAGTCTAATTTTAGAGCGGGGGGAAAGTGGAAGTCTAATTTGTAAATACTTTTTGAGTCCTACAATAATTCTTTTCCCTTCGATATTTTTCTTAACAGAATTTTGTAAGCTCAACGTCCTAACTATATCATCATAGGACTTTGAAACTCAATCAATTCTATAATTAAATGAATCATTTGAGAAGGAAAGAAAAATTTAGCAAATTCAGAAGGCTAATTGATTGCTTTCTTAACTAATACCAAATTTAATTGCCATTAGTAATCTCAAGTCAATCCATTGGCCTAAAGTAGCTTCTCACATACCACTTTCTTTTGATTATATTGTCTTAAACATTTCAAATTGAATTGTTTTCTCTTAAATGATCTCCTTCTAGCAGTTTTTCAATATAATTTTTATCTTCCCTCACTTTCCGCGTTTCTATATAGGGACGAGAAACTATTGGATTTACTAATAACTAAATCGAAAAGAATTCACTATTTATCATGAGTTTAGCAAGATAGCAATAAGCTTAAATAGAAGAAAGTACAGCTAACAATTCAGGTTTCACCAGTTGAAAAATTAATTATAAAATTTATCCCTCTATTTGTGCCGCCCCCCAGTCAATACCAAATAAAGTTACCGCTTTAAACACCTTAACCATAATCTATGGGCTCGTGAATTACTTTGAACTTACTTCATAGTTACCAAGGAATATTTCTGGTTGTTGAGTAAAATGCGTAAGCGCCTCCGGCAATTTCCAAAGTTCTAAAAGGAACATCAAATAATCTCTTGAGACGTACACGTAACCACAAAGGACTATTGAAACTAGCTTTTATCGCATCCATAACTATATTTTCAAACATCCTGCTTTCTTTTATAAGGCTTTCTTTTGCTTGCACTACCTTCAATACTCTTTGTTTTTAAGTACTTCCCCAAAACTTGAAATTATTTCTACATTTTTTACTGTAAGCCTATCCTTATGCATTTCAATTTTTAGCTACTCAAAAATCTTGTAAACATTGCATTATGTTTTCCAATTCTAACATATTGCTCTTATAACTTTTTCCACCAAGTAAAACCGCAGCCAATATATGAACTATCATGAACCTGGGATTGAATATTAAAAAATTCCCTTCTATCTACCCAAAGGATAATGCCAAATTCAATGAAATTCCACACCCAGCAAGCCATTTCCAGATCACACTTCTAGAACACCTATACAGATAGTAGGACTTTCTATAAATATAGGGACATTCAATTGGCCTCTCTGATAAAAATCTTATGCGGGATCCGCTTAGATGTGTATTCTTTTATAAGGAAGAAATTATGGGGCCTTTGTATCTGAATTCACAAATTCTATTACCATCCTAGTTGAATCTGGAAATGATAGTTAGAGAAAATAATCAAATTTTATTACTTGTTAAAAACTTCATTAGAAATTTTCTATTGATTTAGTGAGTCTTTTTAAGCCATTATGATGTACAAAAACTGATTCTGAGAAAATCGCCTTTTAAGAATTTTAGTCTGCAATCTATATAGTTGGACTTACAAAATACTTTAAACAAGAGAATTCAATTAA
>Ga0163217_1063101_pt1 | contig 12644 bp, 6 predicted proteins | sample SynspAceP_FD_185933 | JGI IMG/M metagenome (GOLD analysis project Ga0163217, IMG submission 185933) | Saline lake microbial communities from Ace Lake in Antarctica - Synechococcus sp. Ace-P (PacBio error correction) | ecosystem: Environmental > Aquatic > Non-marine Saline and Alkaline > Saline ... | reverse complement strand
CAGCGCTCTCGCTGGCAGGAATCTGTTGGAAGTCGGTGTATCAACATCAGTAAGCAGATCGAAGAGGTGGGGCTAAGCCAACCTAATAAATACCTTGGCTTTTGGGCTCGCCTGTTTATTCATTTGCGCTTCTGCGCTTGTACCGTGATCCGGGGTTTGAACCCACCCCACAGGTCGCTCTTACCACGGTTGCTTTGGGCTGTGTGTGTGTTGGCTGGCAAGTTACCGTTATTTGGTATTCAAGAAGCAAGGGTTGGGTTGTTACCTTTCTTCTTATGCCAAGCCAACCATTATTTATGCTGCCATTTTAATATTATCAGTCGAGGTGTCGCGAACCTTGGCGCTCGCGGTGCGATTGTTGGCAATATGATGAGCGGCGCGATGATCATCGCGATATTACTCACTATTACCGGGGGCCCGTTCCTATTTCCTATTGGATGACTTTACTTGGTTGTACTGACAGGCATTGTTCAAGCCTCATCTTTTTTATTCTGGCAACCGTGTTACATCGCGGCGGCCACCCGTTCCCAAAAAACAGAAGTCCAACAAGCGAGCCTTAATGCGCCCAGTTAACTTTATGACGATTGTTTAACTTTAAATGGCTATTTAATCTTATGAATATTATAATGGAGTGACTATGGACAGCATTGACGATTATTTTGCGGTGTATCGATTATTACCCGCGGGGACTGACCGATTGCCATCGGTGTTATTGGGCCGTCATTGGGCGAAGGTAAGGCTGGGCGACCGCTGTTGTCGTCATTGCTCAGCAAACCAGATGCTCAGCGACCATCTACCCAACCTTGTTTTGTGGGTGTTGGCGATGATCGAATCCACCGCGATTTATGTTTTTGGTGTCAATGATTTTGCTTGTTTGCCAACCCCTTTCTGGAATTACGGCATTTGCCCAAGCGACAGGTCAATAAATTATGTGATTTGATTGGGTTTACCGTCCATTGCGCAACTACATCAATTTTCTTGTTCTCGTGTGGTTGCTGAAGCATTTTTGTACCGTCCTTTTCTTAATGCGATCGATGCACGTGAAAAAACGCATTGCGGATGAGCTGCTGGACGCCGACGAAAAGAGAGCGGGAGGCGCAGCGCCAGCGTGAGGCATTCCAGCAAAAAAATGCAGAATTTTGATCAGCCACCGTACCGCAAAAATGAGCAAGTACCAAAAGACGCAAAAGCCGAAAAGGCGCGTTTGCCTGAATGAAGTACGGGAAGAACGGATGCTTTACGCAGCAGGACCTAGAACTAGCGCTTAAAAAACGAACAGCTTAGTTTGCAGGATGCACTGAGTCAGCGAGCGCGAGAAGAAGGGGTTCGATTGCTCGAAAAGCGTTGAGTGTCTTGGCTGGCGCCAGCTTTTTTAGAAGGCACGCATGGCCGTTATTTTTGTGCCAGCGTTTAAACGCATGTAAAAGACAAGAAAAAGCGCGCTTAGAAATCCGGGCCTTTGCAGACTCGGATCAGCCTTTAATCGTTTCATACAGCGTTTGATCTTCCAGGAAGAGCAGACCGCGGCTTATTAGCGCATCACTTAGGAATATCTTGGGAGATTCTGGTAGGACATCAGTTGCTACTGAGCCTGCGGTCGTCAGTGGTATCGAAATCAATGCTAACGGTCAGAGAAAATCGTGGAGCATTGCCGACTTACCTGCCACATTAACTAAGCGTGTGAACCAAGTGTTACAGACTCATGACGATAGTCGCGAGCAGGATCAGAAGCAAAGAGCAAAGCCTTATGAAAGTCTATGTTTGACGAATTATTTTCCAGGCTTACTTTGAGGCACGACAATCTTTGATCGAGCCAACATTTAACGCCACGTGAAGTCGGTGTTATTACCAAGCGTTGCTACCGGTATTGCCAAAGTTGTCCGGCTTTGCCAGGTGTGGGCTATGAAGAACTGCTTAAAGTTTCCGGTGATTATTTTGGCATACCTTTAACGTGGATGAAAATGAAATTGGTTGCCGTGTTGCTAGGATGACTATTGGCACTTACAGGCGAGGCGATGAAGAGTTGAACGTTCTCGGTTCATGTCGTCGATTACCCGTTGGTGAAAAAATTTGATCGCCGTATCATCAACCCAATCGGCTGAAACCTCTGGATGGCCAAGGCAGGCTTAGTGGTCAGTGAACGTTTTTACCGGTTGAGGACATCGCCAGCGATTATGAATCGTGCCGCGTTAGCGTACCTTTGCAAACTGGGCATCAAGGTCATGATGCCTTGATTCGGATGGGTCGAGGACAGCGAGAAAATTGATTCTTGGTGACGCAAACCGGCAAAACGGCCGATTGCGCTTGATACTATATTTGAATCAGGCGGCAAGGAATGTGTTTGTGCGTTTATGCGCCATGGACAACGTGCTTCTGGGTTCTGTCAAAATCATTGCGACGTTGCTGTGAAACAAGGGCGCGCTGGAATACACCGTGGTGGTGGTAACCGAAACGGGAAACGATCCACCGGGCTTGCGTACCTTGCGGCCCTATGCGGCTACCAGTATTGCTGAGCACCTTTATGGAAAAGGGCCGCGAAGTACTGATTGTTTATGACGGACCTGACGCTCACGCTCGAGCGTATCGTGAAATGTCACTCTTGTTACGTCGGCCGCCCGGTCGAGAAAGCCTTCCCTGGTTGATATTTTTCATTATTCACTCGCGGGCTTTTGGAACGGGCGGACGCATTAAGTGCCGAACTTGGTGGTTCGTTCATGACGCGTTACCGATTATCGAAAACCGAAAGCGAGGATATTTCGGCATACATTCAAACCAATTTAATGTCCATCACCGATGGGCAGATCTATCTTTCGCCCCGCTTGTTTGAAACTGGGGTTTTTGGCCCACACCGTTGATTGGGGGAAATCAGTGTTCTCGTGTGGGATGGCAAAGCACCAAAGCAGCAGCGTTTATCGAAGGCGTGACAGCGATTCTAAGTTGGCGTCCATGCCCGTTTGAGAGTTAGAAACCTTTGCCCGTTTTGGCGCGCGTTTAGCACGATTAATACGCTGAAAATCATTGAGCAATGTCGACCGCCATTCGAGCGTGTTTGATGCAGCCTGGTGAACGCACCTGTGTCAATGGCAGAAACAAATTACTGTTTTTGGTGGCATTGGCGGCTGACTTGTTTGATTGACATTTCTTTAGCGAACATGCCAGCGGCGGAACAAGCGGTACGTGGTGCGGCGGCGAAACATATCTGACGAGCTAATTGATTTACGATTAGAAAGTTCTGACAATAAGCAAGGAAAATAAAAGCCGGTTTATTCTTCAAAGCTGCACGCGAAAAGCCGCTTGACGATTTTTTGGCGGACGCTGGTTTGGCAGGTCGGAATCGGACAGATAAAGAGTCAAAACAGAACGCAATTCAAGTGAGCCGTCATGACTGACAGTATCGCAGTTTACGCCCATAAAAATCACCAGTGCTAAAGACCTTCCAACGCGTCGTGCGCAGTATGAAAACCAGCGCTTCTTCGAGCCATGGGCAATATTGCAAAAAGGCGGTGCATTCGCTTGGACGATTATACAAACGGTGCAATTTTGGGCTGGTGGCCTTGTTTGTCAGCAAAATACCCAATCGGCTGAGTTGGGCAGGCTTGGCGATCGTAAACCGATCTTCAAAAAAACGTGTGCAGGGTCGGCGTGATTGTGTTTGGTTCGGGATCAGGGATTGGGTTCGAAAAACAAATTCAAATTGAAGCGATGGTTTGAATTTGTGGTTGGAATCTTGGCTAAGTTACCGGTGAAAAAAACTGTCTGGGCGGTTGGGGAGCGTGTTACAGTTCGCTTACTTCGATACCGGCACTTTAAGACAGAAGACAAGCTTGCCTTGCCCGGCTCAATGCATACCATTACCCGCACCTGGTGGGCAACATTTTGATCGAACTGGAAGCCGAAGCGCGAGCAAGGTGTTGATTGAGTCAAGTATTTACTTTTTCATCATCGGCCCGATCTTGATTCGATTTATCGGCGCCCAGTCTGTCAGCAGTTACTGCCCTTTGGACGCCGCTGGCAGCGCAATCGTGAGAGGGTTTCACTGGCCGACAAACAACCTTGCGGAAGATGCCAAATCAAGATCAAAACACGGCGTGCGTTTGTGCGTGATAACCTGTTTGTTAGCTTGTTTAGGAGCAGTGCAGGAGTCGCTTGCCAGCTGAAGAACGCCAGTCGTCTCGCCCGCCATGCAACGAGCCGAAAAACATTGATTGAATTACAAGAGGAACCTTAAACCAAAACTTCACCGTTTGCGGTCCCAAAGTGATATTGACGAAGAGTTGTTTGATGTCTTATCAAGGCTTCAACGCGCGTGAATTAGAAAACCTTGATCCGGAATTCAATGCTTCCTACGGAAACCCTGTTGCTTTTGTTTAAAGAGATACGTGCTTGTAAAACAATTCGCTTCAACCCCTAGCGATTCCATACGCGCTAAATTTTAAAAATACGCTTTAGAAGAAACGATTTTGTGTTCATCTTAGAACTCAGTTTAATAAAGCGCGCTCATTGTAGATTATGATTTAGCGCAGTGTCAGTGTGTATTTGAATCTTTGCTATAAAAGTGGTGCCGTAACATTTAATTGAACATGGAGTGGGGCAGGCTTTTAATTTAGTAGTGCTGAACTTAAGTGCTGAACTGATGTTTGGGTTTATTTTTCCTTTTTATTTAAGTGTATTTTTAAAATAACTGAATACGACTGTACTCATTTTTTAATGAAAGTGATTTTTTAAAAAGGCTGCTTTTAAAATAAAAAAATAGAATCCCTCCGTTTTTTTAAAGGGACGTTAATTTAATGACTTTTTAAATTTTCCAACGCGGTATACCATTTCTTTTTATTTTATCGCATTGGCGCTGCTGCACTTGGAATTGTGCCCGCCGACAATTACGATCGTGTGTTTGAAAATGTGGTGCTAGGAAAAGAAGTACCATGTCCTTGGTACTTACCAGGCAAGTGGGCAATCGAACCCTCAGGTGTTGTTGATGTTTTTTCTTGCGCCCATCGCTGGGTTTATAATCCAGACAGCTAATTTGAAGCCGCGGCGATTGACGTGGCTTTATTTGTCTGATTATTGGGGCCCTTTTTAGATGTGGGCACCCAAAAACGGGGCGATCGATACTGGCGTTTTCGCGCCATGGCTGAAGCTGAAAGCGTTCATGAGAAAATGGATGTACCGATCTTGATGGCGCTATTTGCGCTGGGCGGTAAGCACCTATGGCATGCTGGAAGAATCGCTTTGGCGTTTATGCTTTGTTGATTTCCAGTTGATGATAGCGCCGGTTACGGACTCCGTGGTGGTTGTCGGTATTATCTTATTAAAGGCGCTGGCATCCGGAAACGCTAGGTTCAAACCATTAAACCCCTTTTGCGACGGTTATCGCTGCAACTGCAGCAGACATTCCTTTTACTCAAGGCATTGTATTGCGATTTTTCATCCTTGCTTGAGCGGTTGGTTGGCTTGCGTTTGTCTATGGTGATGCGCTACGCCGCGGAAAATCAAAAGAAAAATCCCGAATTATCCATTTGTTGCTGGATCATTCAAGCGGGATATAAGGCCGCAATTTTTGTTTAAAAAAACAGACGTTGACAGTTAAGCCTGAGCTGACGCTTCTCAGACGGTTGGTCGTTGGTGATTTTTGGCCTTAACCTTTGCGTGATGATTTGGGGTGTTATTCAAGTCAGGCTGGTGGCTGGCAAAAAATGGGCGCCGCTCTTTATTGCGTCGGTCTGTGTTGGTGTGTTGTGTCACTGGTGGGGGAAAAAACTTTACAGAAAGTCTTTATTAAGGCGCCGTGAATTTATTAGGCGTTGCCCATTAATTATTGGGCATTGCGCGAGGTATTGTTGTTGTCAGGACGCGGGTCATTAGACAGATACTATTTTGCATTTGGTGAAGGAAAACGTCAGTGGTTTTATCGGCTGTCGTCTTTATCAATGCCATGTTTGCGGTATTTGAAGTGCTTTATGTCGTTTTTTGTCCTTCTTCCTCTGTTTAGCAGTTTACCATGCCGATTATGGCGCATGGCTGATTTTTCTGGCGTGGGCCGTGAATTTGGTGGTGACGGCGTACCAGTTCTCTAATGGGTTGAGTGAAACTTATTAATCCTACTTTTGCTGTGGTGATGGGCGGATTGGCCATTGCTAAGGTGCCGTACGAAAGATGGTTACGCTTTATTTGGCGCTATGGGTCCTTTGTCTCATCATTATGGGCTCTTCTCAGTGTTGTCGCGCTAGCGCATAAAGCCTGGCTTATTCGTACCTTTTTTGGCCTTGATGAATTGTTTTTGTTGCTTGGCCTTAGTTTTTATTAACCACTTTTTAGGACACGATTATTATCGAATTTGGCGTTCACTCGAAGTAGGCAAGTTTACGAAAAAGTCATTGTTCTGCGACCGGGTCTTGCCCATTCTCGTCTCTTACACCGGCCAATGCCGCAGAGTTATTGTACGACGGATGTGTTGTGGGTTCAGCAAGCGGCGGACAGACCACATGGAGTGCTGTATGAAAATGGAAAGCCGTGGCGTTTAAAGTACTAGAATTTGGGCTTTTATTAGAACAAAACCTTTGCCGTGATAAAAACGGCGCGGGCTGGTTCTCGATCGTCGTATTGTAACGAGAATCAAGTTGGTGTTGGCATGTGGAAATGATTTTGCCGCAGTGGGCTCGATGATATGGCCGGCTGAGCAATTGTCTATTTACCTTATTGGTGGTATTTCCAGTTCATTGATTTGCCTTTCCAATTCTCATGGCAGTTCGGGTAACTATCTTGGGGGTGATGGTTTCGTCATACCCCCATACCAAATTACACAATTTACCCGAGCATAACAGCAGTTTGGATTTTACAACGGTGTCACAGTTAAACCCTATGTATTGGCGGCTCGCCGTCCAGAACATTATTAATTACTTGCGGTTATACGCTTTCATCCTGAGGTTTGCACCGGCCTTTAACAAATGGTGCATTTAAAAATTTGGTGGGGTGACGCCAGATCAAGGGATCATTGGTCCAGCAACCGCCGGAAGGGCGAGCGTTGATGGCCTGGGGCAATGGTGGCGTGTTGATCGGAATGTGCGAGCGGGACGTCACCACAAGCGTTGGACAAATGCCAAGCGACTGTTCGAAGCAGGGGCGCAGCCACTCGTGGAATTGTTTGTCCAAAATGCCTCGTTCTCGTTCTGCCATGCACCTTGATACCGTATTTAGCCATTAGTGATCGAGATGTCGTTACGGCTTTTACCATGTGTGTGATGAGCATCAATTGTTATAGCCTACGGACCAGGCGATAACGCCGGGCAGCATTGATTTTTCGTAAAGCAAAAGGAAACACTTATTTTCCCTCGCGCGGAATTGCTTAGGCATTAAAAAACGTCAACGTGGTTGCAAAACGGCGGTGACCATGATCAAAAAGAAACGCGAAGCAATTGGATTGATGGCAATAAAACGTCGTTTGCACTGGAGCCGGAGTGGGGGTTGCTCTATGACCGTAATACTTATACCAATACCTTATGCGCAAAGCGGGCGTAAGAAGTGATTACAGTGAGTGGCGCAGAATTAGGCCGAGTCGCGCGGCGCGTCATGTATGACGGTCCTGTTTGGGCGTGACCCAGTTGGAATATTAGGTTCGTAACGTCAGACTTTTTAATCACTTTTTTAAATGCACCTGTTACCGATATACTCATTTTATCAGCTAAATTCACATTATTTGAATTTAGCTGATTCTTATCAAGGAATTTAAAATTGTCGTTTCAATACGTAATAGAAACTTTCTTAAGTTATTAGATTTTATCAGCGCCGATTGTTAATTTTTTTAATTATAGATTTAGTCTCGGGATCTTAAACGTGCGAAATACAGTGGTATGGAGCAACAGGGTTTAAAAAGCAAAAATATTGTCTGATCTTTGGAAAAAATCATCGACTCGAACTATGTGGCCGTTGAAGTCGCTTCTTTTTGATCAAGGTGCAACAAGTGACTATTAGAGGCCTTCTGGTTCACAAATCGGTAAAAAGAGTCAATGGAAAGACACGGCTCGTGTGCTGGGAGAAATGTTCGACGCGATTGAATACGTGCTTGGTTAGGACGTTTGATTGAGGAGCTTGCTCAATACGCGGGTGTGCCAGTGTACAACGTTTTAACCAATGAATGTTCAATCAACAACTCCAAATTGCTGCCGATTGTTAACCATGCGTGAAAACACAGTGGGCAAACCCATTGAGTGAAATAAGTTACGGCCTATTGGCGACGCTCACTCTAATATGGGTCATTCGCTGAATGCATTGCAGGTGTCTAATGGGCATGGGATGTTCGTTTTTGCGGCGCCAAATCCCTATGGCCAGTGATGAGTTTTTTAAAAACCAGCACGTGAGTTAGAAAAGCGTTTATGGCGGTAAAACTGACCATCACAGAAGACCCTAAAAGAAGCGTTAAGGATGTTGATTATTCCATACGATGGGTTTTGGTTTCTATGGGCGGACCGGACAGTGTTTGGGAAGAACGCATTAAACTGTTAACACCTTATCGTGTAGACAGTGCCTTTTGATTTCATCGACAGGTAACAGCGCCAACCAAAATTCATGCATTGGCCTACCAGCCTTTCATAACCGCGACACGGATGTGGGCGAAGAAATTTTCCAAAACCCTTTGGCATACTGAAATGGCAGGTTTCCGATTGACGTATTTGAATCGGTAGCGGGCATTCAGTTTGATCAGGCAGAGGAACCGTTTGCACACCCATCAAGGCGATGGACTAGTGCAACACTAGGATAATTAATTAAAGTTGGACGCTAGGAAATTAATACAGGCAACACTTGGGAACTAAAGGAGTGATGGTATGCAGAATTGTAGTTGCTCTGGCGTGGCCAATGCTTGCTAAAGCGCGGTCAACCGTTAAACAGGCGCAAGCAAGCAGCGTGAAAACATTCAAAATCGCAGCGCAGGCCTGCAAAAAAATTGCCGAGAATAATGAATGATTAATTTACTTCATGTGGTAATGGTCCTCAAGTCGGGCCTGCTGGCATTAAAAAGAGCCAATGCTTATAAGCCGGATGAATTGTATCCTCTGATGTGTAGGGGCAGAAACGAGGGCATGGATTGGTTACCATGATATGAACAAGAACATGGTTAATTTGTGCCATTCGAACGGCCTTTGCTACAACTGTTGACCATGGTGGAGGTAGATCCCAAAGACCCTGCTTTTAGTCATCCTACTAAATTCATTGGCCCTGTGTATGGAAGAAGCGGAAGCCAAAAAATTGGCTAAGGACAATCATTGGAGCATTAAGGGCCGGATGGGCAAAGTGGCGTCGTGTTGTGGCTTCGCCTTGCCAAAACGGATTTTTTGAGATTCGTCCGATTTCGTTGGGGTTATTAGAAAAAAAAATTACCATCGTGATTGCCAGCGGTGTTGGTGCGTATCCCCCACTATGTTACGATGCGGACAGTCATTGAAGGGCGTGGGATTGGAAGCCAAGTTGATAGATAAAGACCTATCGCAGCGAGTTGTTAGCGCGAGATTAGGTGCCGGATTGATAATCATGGCCACCGATGCGAGGCGTATTTCTTTGATGGGAACACACCCCGAGCAACGAGGGCGGATTAAATGTTGGTGAATTCCGACTTGATTTAGCGGAACTATGAATTCGCCGCTGGTTCCATTGGGGGCCAAAGGTTAGTGCAGCTTGTTCAATTTGCAGAGAAAGACCGGCAAAAAAACCTTCACAGCGAATTTGGGTCATGGAGGGATTTAGAGCAAATCGTCGCTGGTACAGCGGCGAACTCGAGTCAGTAAGCTAGTTGGGGGACATGGAAAGTTATTGAATTTGTTGATTAACAAAAAAAAGCGAACCTGAACGGTTCGCTTTTTTTTATTAATCTAACGTCAGTTTACGACATTTGTCGCCGGCGGTTTGCTTTACGCTGCTTGATGCAGTTTTTTGTAGCTTTCAATCAATCGCAAATGCGCGTTCGATGCCTTCAAGTTGCATGCTTGGCTTCGTTAAGCCATTAAAAACGCACATTCGCAGGTGACGGAACCTTACAACATTTATCCATCACGTTCTTTTCCAAACATACGGTTGAAGTATGGATGGAAATTCGTCCACTCTAATTCTTCGGTCTAAATCACCTCTAGCCCACCGCAATCCATGGCCTTGATAAAAAAAGCCGCGTTTGCACTGTATTGTCGTATGAACTGTAAGAACTCACCGACTAAACCTCCATAGCATCTTCGTGTGCCGCGAGGAGCCAAATAAATCAGGATCTTTTAAGTTCCATATCGTTAACTGGCCCCACACGTATGTTCATCAAATACAATGGCCCCCTGACAAAGGTAGGATATCTGTGTAGTTTATCGAGGTTGCTTTTCTTTTCTAAAAACGAGTCACCAAATTGGCAAGTTGCTAGCGTTTTAAAGGCATGCAGTTTAGGATGGTCTTCACGATTTAATCCAGCGATTTTGTTGGTGGGTTTGTCCCACACCAAGTCCTTCAAACGGCGGGGTAAATCTCAGAAAAATCGGGTACAAGTATACGCAGGCTGACGCCACCTAAAATCAGGTAAATTCGCGCATGTACACCTCTTACCTAAGTCTTCTAAGGATACCCAAATAGACTTGGCTGCTTTCTTTCTTCGTTTTGGTGCCGGAAAAATCCCATTCGCAAAAATTCAATAGTCGTACTTGCTAGCTAAGAAACGCCATGAAAATATAAACACCAGTTGAATCGATAAAGTTGCCTCGACAGCGTTTTCAGGCCTCGCTCACCGCCCCATGCTGTTAAAATGTCGGTTTTGGCACTCGTTTAACCTTCGAAGCTGCGACCTTGCCAGTAGTTCGGTTAAGCTTTGCGCTCTAGGGCTACTTCAAGGCTTGGATGGGCGCCAAAAGAAGCCAAACCACCACCACCTGTTTTCGGGTTCATCAGAGTCACACCACCATGACCGGAATTGACCGCCGAGTGAGGCGTCTTTTACCAACTATTGGACAAGCCTTGCTTCTTCTAAAAGCCCGTTAATACCGCGAGAATGCTTTGGATATTTTTCGAGCACTTGCATTAGCAAACGGAAACACAATTTCATCTTTCGATGATTTGGCTTTAACCGCACCGCTCGAAAATTCCGACAGGCATTGTACGTGCGCTTCTTGCAGATTGTTCCCGCGCTTCATGCCATACTTAGAAAGAGGTTCTCGATTAGATGTTGATGGGAAATACACCGTTTCACCAAATCGGATTTTCGTGTATAAGGAAAATTGCAACAAATGCCGCGATCTTTATTGCCTGAATGGGTGTCAATCAAGTGGCGAGCCAAAACAAACTGTCGTCTGGGTTATAAATATTAAGCAATAGGTCATCTTAACATTGACCTGTCGGTAAGCAAATCATTTTTGGTTAGTGCCAAAAAACCCACTTTTCATTTCGGGTAATGCAACAAATTCGCTTTTGGCGATGTCCCGTGCCAAAAAATTGATCATGTAGAAAAAAAATTGTTATTTTAAACGTTTCAATAAACTCACCCGGAGTGCAAGCCAGAACACAGAGCGGCTTCTCTTTCGACGCCCGCCTTTGCCATTGGTAAAAAAACCACATCGGCGCATGCCGCGTCACGAATTTGCAGAGACCACAGTTGGGTACGGATATTGCCGCCAAGATTGAGATCTCAATCTTCATGGCCAAGATCGGCAACATCCTCCGTCCATGTGGCAATGGTTTGTTCTACTGTAGATCTTTTGCCGAGAATAAACGTGCTTGATTCACATCGGACTGCGCCATCAAACATGGCATTTGGCGTCTGCTTTCTAGATTTTCACCGTTTCATCTTAAATTCTTGGCCCAGTTTGCACCACTTTTTTTGACGTTACAAACGATCAATAAGAGCGCAAAATACCTTGGCGATCTTTATCTGGAGAATATCGTCTGGTAGGCTCAACTTGGATTTTTGGAAAATCTGATTGTTAGCGATCTCTGGATCAACAATATTGTTCTGCGACAGAACGGATGTGTCTGGGTTGGGATATCTCGGGCTTTGCAATACACCTTCACAAAATACGCCGCACACAGTGCCGACGACGCTAAAGAAATGGCAAAACGGACTTGCGCCGAGCCCATCGCCTTTGTAGCGGATTCGGCTGAATCGGTGGTAACGGTTAAAAATCATCCAAAACTTGGCTTCAAGTCTCAGATTTGTCGAGGGAAGAAAAATTAACTTTGATTTCCATTGAATAGGGTTTTCCATTTATAGGCGAGTGCTCTTCCAAAGATTGCGTTCATTGCGTTTTGTGATTGAGGGCCATTTTGCGGTTGAATTATCGGTGATAGATTGGGGCTAAGAGTAAAATTTAAGAAATCGGACTTCTTTCTATTAACAAACCAAAAAAACGCATTTAGTAGCGGATGGCCTCGCTCTAATTAGTTTCGGTGAACGGGCGAAGTTCGTAGAAAGGGGGAAGGTTTAAAAGCTTGGTTAGCAGCTTAACCAGTTCATTTTTAAAGGAGTTAATTATTTGAAACGGAAAGGTTGGACCGGGGGGGGGGGAACCAGTTTAAAACTATTTTTGGATTTTTCAAATCCCCAGTTATTTTTTTTTTTTTTTTTTTTAAAAAAAAAAAAAAAAAAAAAAAAAAAAAAAAAAAAAAAAAAACCCATTAAAATCCTCTCTCCT
>Ga0163217_1060321_pt1 | contig 12646 bp, 23 predicted proteins | sample SynspAceP_FD_185933 | JGI IMG/M metagenome (GOLD analysis project Ga0163217, IMG submission 185933) | Saline lake microbial communities from Ace Lake in Antarctica - Synechococcus sp. Ace-P (PacBio error correction) | ecosystem: Environmental > Aquatic > Non-marine Saline and Alkaline > Saline ... | reverse complement strand
CGCAAATAATAGGAAATGTTTGGCGCCGGCATGCGGGTAGCCATCCGAAAATTCCAGTAGAGCAGGTCGAACGGCATTGGATCCTTGCCCTTGAGGAGTTGTTGACGACATTAGGGCCAGATTCAATCCGAGCGCCGCAGCAGTTGAAGGCCGTGGCCATTTTCGACCCGCTAATAGCCCGTTCTTTTCCATCGCCGATTTCTATCGAGGCCAATCTGCGCCTCATCGACGAAGGACCTTGAGGTCACCCGCATAAGGTGAAAATCGGTTTGCGTGGGTGAAAAAGGTGGGCTGTCGCTATCCGACTAATTCTTTTTCCTGGGCGTGAGTCCAGCGTCGCTGCCAGCAGCGTTCCACCTACGCAATAGCCGATTGCGTTGACTCACGCTCGCCGGTGGGCTTTTTTCCGATGGTCGAGCGCGAAGGAAAATGCCCCCGGAGTAGGATTCCCAATCTTTTTGCCTGGCGCTCATCCGGGATTGACCCAGGAGATTGACCAAAGAACCGTGTGGCCCTGTTCGACCGCCCATTTGATGAAGGACATTTTTGGGATTGAGGTTCGAAATGTAGAATTGTTGAATCCACGGCGGCCACGATCAGCAATGGCCGCTTGAGCACGGCCTCGTCTTGGGATCGTACTGGATAATCGGCAGACATCGTCTGGGCCGATGACCTTGCCGGCGATACGGCGATCTGTTCGCCGACCTTGGAATTTCGAGGCATCGGATTGCCCGCAACTTCAAATCGCCCTTGCCGGCCGCGATGTTCCATCGCCAGCATGTGCATGCCTTTGACCAGTTGATTTTCCACGTTGGTGGCGACCATTTCCTTGTAGAGTTCGGGATTGGTGGCAAGAAAAATTGGCTGCGCGACAGGGCGCTGCGTTATCTGGCGCACATAAAAGCCGCCTTGTGGACGGGTATGCTGCATCCAAGCCCTTCACTCTCGTCGACGAGCTTGTTGGCCCAGTCGAGTGATGAAATAGGGCGGTTTTTCCAGAACTCGAAAAAACGTTGTTTGTCCCAGTCCGGATTCAGAAAACCGTTTTCCTTGCGTTTTTTAGCTCGGGGGCTGTCCTCCTCGCCAGACATGCGTTTGCGACGATTTCGTTCCACATGCCGAAAATAAAACTGCGTTAGCAGAGACGTCTGCGGCTTCGAGGGCGCGGTTTGGATCGACAAACATATTTCGCCGACCTTGGAGAAGGTCTTTGACCATGTCGGCCATCGGTTCGGAGATGGTATCGACAACTTCGCCCTTTTCACGGGAGTTCGACAGGTGATTGCGGCCTTTGCCGAGCTCTTCAAGCATGCGGCGACATTGCGGGCAAAGGCTTCTGGGTTCTTGGACGACATAGGCTTCGGCAGGTGATGCCGGCTGGAGTTTTGCCTCCTTGTTTCGGCCGCTGTTTGCCCTTATCCCACATGGTGGCGCTCTCCTTAATTTGTCCGAGCTTGCCTCCGGCCCGTCTTCTGCCTTAAATCGGCTTTACGGGCATTGTTCCGAATGCGTGTACTGCATTTTCATCCTCCTTGATTACGGGCTTTTTTTGTCCATGTCATGACCACCATTGGTGGAGACCGGGAATATCTGGATCATGATACCGAGTTTGTGCGCCCGGCGTTTGTGCAAGTGTTTCCGCTTCTTGTAGCCGGATGACAGACAGCCTCGCTGGAAGATGCAGCGCAAGAAGGTGCGACAGCCACTAAACGTGATACTGGTGGTCCAGATCCGCTTCGGCTCATTCATCTGTACCGGTTTGCAAATGCCCATCTACGGAGCCCGCATGACGCGACGGCAATCCGGGTTTTGCCTCAGTTTTTTCCAGTGAGATGGACGCGCCGGCCGAGAAAAAGGAGTTTGTCGCCAACCGGAACCAGCAGAACGGGCCAGTATCCGAACTTCCAGCGGCAACGAGAGCGGGCCAATGTTCAGTTTTCCGATGCTGACAAATTGGCCGCGGAGGCAGAAATTGACCGAGCTGTTTGCGAAAAACGGGCATCGACGCCGGTATGCAACCAGCGCAATATGAAGCGCGGCTCAGGCAATTGCGTGCCCCTGGCGGCGAACCACCAGGCGGAATAACCCAGCAGGAAATCGAGAAATAGATCCTTTCGTTTGACTTGGTTTGAACGCAAATCCGTGCGATCAGGACAACAATTATTCAAGCCCACAATTCGGGGAATTTCCATGGAAAATTTCACAAGGTCCCGCCGACTTCCGCCCTACGTGTTTGAGCAGGTCAACGGCTAAAGGCGTCGGCGCGGCCGGGCGCGGACATTACGATCTGGGGATGGGAAATCCCGACCTGCCGACACCACCGCGATGTCGACAAAAAACTATTGCGAAGCGGTGAGGACCCGCGCACGCAACCTATCGACGCGGCGCATTCCGGGGCTTCGACGGGCTCAGGCCAAACTATTATCAGAGGGGGGTTTCGGCGTCAAAACTCATCCTGAAGACCCAGGTTGTGCGACCTTGGGCTCCAAGGAAGGGTTTGCCAACATGGCCCAGGCGATCACAGCGCCGGGGTGATGTGATTCTGTGTCCCAATCACTTATCCGATCCATGCTTTCGGCTTCAGTTCATGTCGGGCGCGGGATGATTCCGGTCGCTCGATTGTGGTGCCTGACGACAGTTTTTTCGCGGCGCTCGAACGTTCTGTGCGGCATTCGATTTTCCGGAAACCGCTGGCCTTTATCCTGAATTATCCTTCCAACCCCGACAAGCCTGGTTTGCCACGCCTTGATTTCTACAAGGATGTCGTTGCTTTTCGCAAGAAGCACGACATTCTCATCCTGTCTGATCTGGCCTATGCGGAAATCTATTTTCGACGATACGCCGCCGCCATCCGGTAACTGGAAGTTCCCGGGCGCCATGGACATTTGCGTCCGAGTTCACCTCGATGGGTCTAAAAACCTTTTTCAATGCCGGCTGGCGGATGGGATTTAGCGGTTGGCAATGAACGGCTGCATCCCGCCCTGACGCGGGTGAAATCCGTATCTCGATTATGGCGCGTTTACACCGATCCAGGTGGGCAGCGGACTGCTGGCGCTGAATGCGACGGCTCTACATCGCCGAAGGTGCGCTCGTCTACAAACGCCGCCGCGACGTCTGGGGGTCGACAGTTTTGGCAAGCGCGTTGCTGGATGTTGCCCGGCCGCTCCGGCGACAATGTTTTGCCTGGGCTCCCATACCTGAAACCGTTCAAGCATCTTGGATTCGCTTGGAGTTTTCCCAAATCTGGTGGAGAAGGCCGATGTTTCCGTCGCGCCCGTATCGGTTTGGCGAGCATGGCGATGAACATGTCCGGATAGCGCTGGTTTTGAAAACGAACCCACAGGATTCGCCAGGCGCACGCAACAATAAAAACGCTTCTGGCGACTGCCGGCAATGGTGGTGGTGACAATGTGGTGTCATTGACAGCCCGGGTCCGTTGACCGCTCGGCTCTCGCCGGTAAACCCGCCTAGAGTTTTGAAGCTTCGCACTCTTGTGCGGGCGATCCCATTACAGGTGGACTTTTTGACATGACTGAGCCCGAAAATCCGGCCATTGCAGGCCTTGGCCACTGTTGGCGCGGCATTGTTCGAATTTATCCACGAGCCGCACAATTCGCTTTCCGACATTTGTGGCCGAGAAACCTGATCACCGCCGTCTGCGCACGCGGACCGCAAACCGTGACCGTGGGAATTGATCTTGGGATGGTGTGGGCCTGTTCGATGACCCGGTGCCATTGGCACGTGACGCGATATCGATGTTCTGGTGAGCTAATTGGCGGCGAGGGTGACCCTGCTTCTTGCTGCGGCAAAACAGCTGCTTTTGACCGCCGACGTCATGTGGTGACTGCCAACAAGGCAATGCTGGCCAACCACGGTGTCGAACTTGGCGCTGCTTGCCGAAAGCCAACGGAAGTGTTGTTGAATTTCGAAGCGGCGGTTGCGCGGCGGCATTCCGCGTGATTCAGGCGATGCGGGAACGCTGACGGGCAATTCCGTGACGCGAAATCTATGGGCATTCTCAATGCACCTCTGGCAATTATATCCTGGACCCCGGATGCAGCGCCCCCGCATGGACAATATGGGCTTTGCCGAATGTCTCGCCGAAAGCTCCCAAGCGGCTTTGGATATGCCGAGGGCTTGATTCCGGCTTTTGATATTGAATGCCAATGATTACCGCGCACAGCTTTCAATCCTTACCAGCCTGGCGTTTGGCAACCCCAGATCGCGGCGGATGAAGTCATAATCGAGGGGCATCAAACCAATATTTCCATTCGATGATATCCATGGCCGCCGATGAGTTGCGGCTTACCGGATTCAAGTTGCTAGCGTGTCGCAACGCACGGCCACCGGCAATTTGAGCAAAGGGTGCACCCGACCATGGTGCCAAAAGGCTCGATGATTGCCGCAGGTTGAAGGCGTGACCAAATGCGGGGGACGATCGAAGCGAACCATTCTTGGCGAATTGATGCCTTTCCCGGTCCCGGCTGCCGGCGGAGACGCCACTGCTTCTTTCTGCTGTCCTCTGGTTGATATTCGCGGATATCGCCAAAGCAGACCCGGCCATCAGCATGCACCGGCACTTGGACGGCCAAGCCAACCAAACTCGAACCTTACACGCAGGCACAGATACAGAGCCATGAAGGCGGATATCATCTCGCTCAAGGTGGGATGAACCGGCAGGCTCGTGTTTGCTTCAATTTGCAACATCAATTGGCGAAGAACGACATCTCGCTGGAATCGATTGTCCAGCGGCGCGGCCAGCAGGATCGGAAGTCGGCCCGCAAACGCGTTATTTCTGGTCACCGCATGCGACCACTGAATCGAGGGTTGCGTGCTGCAGTCGATATCATCAAGAGCGAAGGCTATCCCGGCAGCCTCAGGTGATTACGCGGTCGAAAGCGGACACGCGACAACCTGAATCGCCAATCCATGTGCGAGTTCGTTACAACCGGGTTCTAGGGGCGGGAATCGGTGCATTGGCTAATCGATTTAGGTTTTGCGACTGGCCAAAAAGCTGCAAAACAAAAACGTGCTTCAAGGCGCAATGCACATTGCCTTGCTACTTTCGGGAAGTGTATTGAGCGGCCAAACGAAATACCTTTGGGGTTTAGTCCATGTCAGGCACTACCAACAGAAAAAACTAGCGGTCTGGACCGTATCCTTACGCTGGGAAATCGCGCGGGTGCACCCGAGCGTGCGGCAGGTCGCATGCAGCCACCGCTTCGTGCCGTGGGGTGACGGGCAGATGTGCGGCGATCAGGTTGCGGGTCGATGCCATGCGTCAGGAATGAACCGGTTGCCGATCGACGGTACTTGTGCGTGATCGGCGAAGGCGAGCGCACGAAGCGCCGATGCTTTATATCGGCGAAGAGGTCGCACCCGCGACGCGCCAAAGGTGGACATTGGCGCTCGATCCGCTTGAAGGCACACGATTTGTGCCAAGGGAACCTGCCGAATTCGCTGCGGTGATTTGCCATCGCGGAAAAGGGCCAGGCCTGCTCACGCGCCTGAGTCCTATATGGAAAAAGGTTGCGATCGGGCCTGGCTATCCGCCAATACGGTGTCGCTTTGAGCAAACCGCCACCGAAAACATGTCATGCTGTGGCAAAGGCCAAGGGCGTGTCCGTTGCGCAGGTGACGGCCCTGTATTCTCGACAGGTACCGCGTTATCATGCGCGGATGATTGAGGAAGTTCGCGCCACGGGTGCTTGCTATCAGGTGATTGGGTGATGGAGACGTCGCCGGCATCATCCATAACGACTGATCCTGATGAAACCGCATCGATAAATCTATCTCCGGGCATGGCGGCTGACCGGAAGCGTGCTGGCAAGCCGCTCCACTTGAGGTTGCATTGCGGGCAGATGCAGGGGCGATTGCCAGCTCAACCCACCAAGGAAAAGGTAGCGCGACGGCCGCCCAAGATGGGTATTTTCCGACCCCAAACAAGATCTACACCATGGAAGAAATGGCTCGTCGGTGACGTGCTGTTCGCCGCCACCGGCGTGACTGACGGAAAAAAACATGCTGCAGGGCGTACGTTTCACTCCGCGACGCCATCATTACCCACACCATCGTTGATGCTTCATTACGTCACGGACTTGTTGCGCCCCGAAATCAAGGCGCGCATCAGATCTGACCAAGTTCGATTAGCCTGATAGGCTTCGCCACGGCTTTGATTTGAAACCTTCCACATGCGCCAGCTTCAACAAGGAGCTGGCGCATTTTGCTTTTTGCTGCCGTCTCAATCCACTTGCCGCATTGATGCGTGCTTTGCCGCGCCGGTGCGGATTGCGTTATGAGCGTATCTCAAGGCGTAGTCATTGTGGCTGACGCCGATGGGCAGGTAGATTTCTGTATGGCAACAACAGCGGCGCATCAGGACCCGGGCTTTTTCTTGGGGTGGAAGAGTCCCTGTCCGGCCAGAAATGGGTCGCGCGGCTTGATATGAACTGTGAGAACAAGGCGATCTCGATTGCACAAATGACCGGTTGCCAGAACGTCATTGCACGGGTGCTGCCGGTCGGGACGTGCCATAGCGGATGGCCAAGGGCATTTCTCGATCGACCATCAAATCGTTGATGCCGGATCCATCAAAAACTGACTGATTGCGGACAAGGCAAGCCGAGGCGGGATTGCCCTCGGGCGATATCGCGTGGCGAAGCGGGTTGCGATCTTTGGTGATTATGATTGTGACCGGAGCAGCATCCTCGGCCTGATGCAGCGTTCTGCGCATTTCGGGCATTGTCGAGCGAAATCTACATTCCCGACCGATAATCTTTGAGGGGTATTGCGGCCCAATTCCGGACAGCCATTGGCGAACTTATTGGATCGCGGTGCTGGCATGATCATCACGGGTTGATTGCGATCGACCAAAAGCCATGAATCGCTTGCAGAGGCTTGCCCGCGCGGAATCGACGTCGTCGTGATCATCCACCATCAGGTGCGCCAGCGATTGCCTTGTGGCGGCAAGCTCTGGTCCAATCCGAAACCGCGAGACGACCTTCTCGTCTCGGGCATCTGTGTGCTGTGGCGTTGTGTTTTCATGGTGGCGGCAGGCACACTGCGGCTGCCTGCGCCGAATGGCGAAGGAGCGGGCGCAACGTTCGATCTGCTAGGGTGTCTGGATCTGGTTGCTCTGGCAACCCTGTGTGCGACGTGGTGCCGCCTCAAGGGCTCAATCGCGCCTGTGTGAAGGGGTGCTGGCGGCGCGGAGCATGGGCAATGTTGGCCCTGGCATGCCCTTGCTCAACGCGCAGGCGTTCAACGGGCCAATTACGCCCTATTCATCTGGCGTTTTGATCGGACCCCGGATCAATGCTGGTGGACGCATCGGCGATGCGGCGCTGGCAGCCGCTTTGCTGACGCTGAGGACAAGAATGAGGCTGAGGCTAATCGCGGAGCGGCTGAGGAGTTGAAACCGGGAAGGCCAGGGCGATTAGAAGCGGCCCATGTTGATGGAAGCTGATGCGGAGGCGGCCATCGAGAATGGCAAGCGCGATGCCCCGCAATCATCGTACTGAGCGGCAGGGATGCGGCATCAGGTGTCGTGGGATTCTGCTGCCTCGCGGGCTCAAGGAACGCTACCGGCGGCGGGCTTTCGCAATTGCCTTGATGCAAATGGCAAAAGACGGGATCCGGACGGTCTGTAACCCGGCTCGATATTTGCGCGGTGTGGTCCGCAAGGCGGTGGAAACAGGACTGCTTGTCAAAGGCGTCGGGGGCATGCGAGGGCCGCAGGTCGACGGTTGAAACAGAATCGCCTCGGGGATTTTGCGGCCTTTTGAAGACAACGCAGCGGAAGCCTGGCGGGGCTGACACTGTCGCATCGGCTCAAGATTGATGGAGGCAATTATCAGCGTCCGGAGCAACACTGACCTTGTCGATATGGTCGAGCGGCGGGAACCCTATGGTGCCGGGCATTCCGCAACCGGGTCTTTGCCGTGCCTGCGTCATTACACTCAAGGATGCGCGCGTCGTCGGGCAGGAATCACATCAAGCTGTCGTTTGCAGGCCCCGATGGGGCAAGCCTCAATGAAAAATCGCTTTCCGTGCAGCTGACACGGAGATGGGCCACGCATTGCTTGGCGGGCGGGGGAATGGCGTTTCACGTCGCTGCGTCGATATCTGCGGATTACTCGGGCAGGGCGATCAGGCGAGTTCAGATCCGGGTTATCGACGCGGCAGTGGCGCGTTAGAACGCCTGCTAGGCAGAGACGTTGGATCTCCGGGGGCCGCAGGCTACGGATTGCGGAAAATCACTCGCCATAGGGGCTAAAAAAGAGCTTTAGCGGCAATGATCGCAGCTCGCACAGTACCATTCGATACGCGGGCAACTGCGAGTGCCAAGCTCGTAGAAATCTAATTTACAGATGAGGGAACCAAGCGAAGTGCTTGAATTTTACATGGTACGGCCCTTAGCGGGGAGTCGAACCCTCTTTCCAGAATGAAAAATCTGGCGTCCTAACCGATAGGACGTAAGGGCGCGTTACAATGTGGGCCGTCTTATGTCAGACCGCTTTCGGACCCAAGCGGATAATTGGGGTCTTGGAGAAAAAGATGACATCTAAATGAAGATTGTTTTGTTGCGGCTTGAAATAAGCCACGCGGAAAAGACGCGATACGCGGCTGAATCCTCGATCAAACTCACTTGCGGCGACGGCAGCGCCAGTTCCAGTCACGTGTGTTGCCGACGTGCGAGTGTGAACTTGATTCGTGTGGCAGTAGGTGCCAACGCCACACGTCCGGCATGGAGCGGAGGTATTTGGACCAATTGCCATTTTCGATTACGCCTTCCGCATCTGAACATTCTGCTGCTTCGGCAGAGGTGTGGCGCGATTCCGGGAGGCGCCGCCAAATCGACGGTTATGCTTCGGATTCCGGTAGCGGAAGTGACCACCACCGGGACGGCCTAAATGGCGCTCGATGCTCTTGAGTGTGCGACAAGCTGGGGCTTGAACAATCAAAAACTTCGACCCTTTCTGTCTTGCAGATGCGTCCATTGGGCGCAAGGCGTCCAAACCCGCGGCAGAAGGCCAATTGAATTTGGCCCGACATCGGAATTGTCAGAAGCATTTTCGGAGTCGCTGCCAAACATTGTTACCATCCTTGGACGCCCGGCAGAGATTCCCCCAGCGGAGGCACGGTGACAGGAGCGGCCTTCGGAGACACCAGACGTTTTTTCGTTCCGGTTTGGTGCATTCTGGCGGAGGTTCTTTTGCGGGCGGCCGCAAACATGCGCGCGAAAATGACTTCTTCTTCGGCGCCCGCGGACCACGGGCCAGGTTCCTGAAAACCTGTGGCTAATTTCAGTCTGAGCCGCATCCGCGCTGTAGGATGTCAAGATCGGCAGGAGAGTCGCCTGAGGCGTTGCCTGCTTGGGGCTGAGCAGAGAAAATACAGGCTCCTGGAGGGGCGATGCTTGGCCGGTGCAGGCGCTGCGCCGTAGAGGTTGCCCAATCGGCTGGGCAGGCTGGTTTGGGTAATCCCCGCGTTAAAGGGCGATCGACTGCGGTATCTGCCATCACAACGGATTGGCCCCATAGCAAAATTCGCTTTTTGTGCCACTGCCGGCCATTCGGGACGTCGCATCACTGAATGGAGGGACGGAACGGAAGCGGAACCCCCGCAGCAGTTCTCGGTCGCATTTTCGTTCGGCAAGAAACAATCGCATCTGCTGGGCTAACGATGCCACCGGCGTCGGACTATTTGCTGGAACACCGGGAGCGAAGCCTTGGCTAGTAAAACAAATCGGAATCAGCTGCTGACACGGCATCCACTGAGGAATGCCGGCCGCACCGTCAAAACAGCAACCGCTCGCGTTGTTGTGCGCCGGTTGCCTGTTTTGTTTCCGCCTATCTTGCAAACTCTGGTGCCCCCCGCGTTCTTGCAACGGGCAGACCCGAAGGTCCTGAAAGGTGGCCCTAATTCATTTGCGCGGTTTTGAACGGAACAAACCCGGCGTTCTGACAGGCAATTTGGCGCAAACCACCAAAAAACTCATGCGATGCGTCGCAAAGCGGCGAAAGCGTGACCCCGTCCGAACCTTTAGGACGGCGTTTCCGTTGCGTGAGCCTTGCGCACTGTTCAAGGCCCGGTGCGGGAAAGGGCCGGGCCTGTTTTGGCGTTTGCTTACCAGGCGCCCGTGTTCTTCATCGACAGCCAGGGCCGGCCGCTCTAGCGGCTCGCCCTTTTGCAGAACCAATGGAGGATGCCGTCGGGCGGACCTTACGAATGCCAATGGCCGTCGCGGGGCTGGCGGTGAATGGTGACGCCCTTATTCCTGAAGTGACTGGCCAAGGTCATGGATATTGTCGACCACGGTAGGCAAAGGTGTCCGAAAAATTGCGACGCCATCATAGTCCTGCGGGTCCCAGTTTGTAGTCAGTTCGAGCAATGGCGCCTGCTCGGCCACGCGCGCGCTCCTTGTCTTCCGGTGCCCGCAAGAAATATCAGCGTGAAACCGGGCCGGCTTCGCTCTCGTGGCGGCGAATTTCCACAAGTCCCATTTTGTTGCAGTAGAATCGAGTGATGCGTCGACGTCGGGACGCGGACCATAGTGTGCGTCAGATAAACGCATGGCTTACCTCATGATTCTGATTGCATTAACGATAGGCGATTGCCTTCCAGGCAATGGCAAAACACGATAGAAGGGGATGACTTGAACAATTTTCCAGCAGGGCTTGGCGGCTGCCCTCGTAATACAATGTTAATTGTTTTCAACAAGACATCACTTCATTGCTTTGTGGCGCGTTATTGGAGAGGCATTCCGGGATTGGGGAAAGGCTCCTCAGAAAAAAAACCAGCGTTGATGTGGGAGCACTTGGTGCGCGGTTTGATCTTATAGAGATTACCGGAGTCATTAAAGTGGTTCGATGGTTCAAGCGGTTTGGGTTCATCATTCCTGACAATGGAAATGGAGGATGTGCTGCTGCATGTTACATGCTTGCGCCGGAACGGCTATCAGACCGTTCCTGGGCGGCACCCGGGTGGTTTGCGAGACCAGAAACGCGACCGCGGTTACCAGACCTCAGGAATCACCTCGGATGGACACGTCGACTGCGGTGTTCATCCCTCACAATTGCCTCCGGTCGGACGCCATGTCCAAGTCAAGCCCTCGAAACGGACTTGAAACGGGCCGATCTCAAGGTGGTTCAACCGGGACCAAAGGGCTTTGGTTTCCTGACGCGGGCGCATGGGACAGAAGACATATCATTCCCATATGGAGACGCTCGGCGCGTACGCGTCTTGCTTGAATGCGGGGGGGCCCCCGGCCAAGTGGTGCTGGAGCGTTTTGGGCGATGGCGAGAAAGGGCCTGGATGCAGCGAAAATCCATCCGGATATCGATTCTCCAGTCGCCGAACTCTCACTGACCGGGCCATGCGCAAGTAAAGCAAGCCGCGCACTCGTTCTTGCAATCCTTGATGCTCGCGTTCCGCGACACCGCTATGCCGCCGCAACTTTCGACAGATTCAGAAGCAATCTTTGTTATCCAGACCAAAAATGGCCTGTCGCCTTGGGAGGTGGAGGGCTGGCGCTGACAGCTAAGTTGATCGCGCCAGTTGGATTGATGAACCGGGGAAAGGCATGCCCTCCGACCACGCAATGCTCTTCAAGTTCGATCAAAACCCGTCCGGTTCTGATGTGGATTGAAGAACACTCCGTTGCCGCGTTGATATGGTCTTCATTGATTCGGATGGCGTGTCGCCACGGGATTTGCCGAGGACACAGAGCCCTTTTCCGAAACAATTTTCATCCCCTCAGTTCGCACCGGGTGCGCTTATGTCCTCGAATGAATGCGGAACGCCGCGAAACGCGGAATTTACGGTGTAACAAAAGTTGCGTCATTTCGCGGTTTGATTGGCAAATGAATTGCCGCTTAAAGTTCGAATAAGCGACGATTTTGGTTGAGGACATGACTTCCGGTGTATCCCGGATCACGCCTTAGGCAAAGTCGGAGCGTTAGGCGCAGCCTGGTAGCGGCATCTGGTTTTGGGACCAGAGGTCGGGAGTTCGAATCTTCTCCGCTCCGGACCATTTTTTTCAAACCGTCAAACATCTTGGGCGTGATAACAGCAGGGCGCCTTGATCCGCCTTTCCAGGCAGGACGCCGCCGTGAGAGAGGGATTTGGGACATGGACTGCGAAAAATCTATCGTCCCGCAAAAAACTGCCATGCCCAATCCGGCAAGCAAGGAGCCTTGGACTGGTTTTTCTTGAATTTGGAGGCAGGAAATAACCCCGCAGTATTGGAACCCGTGTGATGGGGCTATTACATCCTTTCGGCTGACATTTGAAAAAAGGGCCAAATTCCGCATTGACGTTGAAACGCGTGAATTGGCTGTTAAGGCCTTATGCGAACGCGCAATGGAATTAGCTTTCCCGGTTGCCGAAGGCCGAAGGGGAAAAGCAAGGGCCGTTCCCCCCACCTCCCGCCGTTGTTGGTGGTTTATTCCAAGAACCAATTTTTTCCGCTTTCGGGACCGCCCGGCCCAAAGGGCCCTGACCCCCACTAGGAAACATTCTGGGTTTGTTCAGGCAAAAAGCCCGCCCCAAAAGGGACGGGGGCCCCTTAAGGCTCAAGCTTGGGAATAAGGAGGCACGGCCTTCTAGGCCGACGGTCGGCCCAGGTTCGGAATATCTCTCTGCT